>ERZ1034882.21-NODE-21-length-102492-cov-11.121401_pt1 | contig 102492 bp, 91 predicted proteins | sample MGYA00520606_ERZ1034882 | MGnify/ENA primary metagenome ERZ1034882 (study PRJEB33766, sample SAMN09781726) | gut metagenome | biome: gut microbiome | host: Homo sapiens | place: Madagascar | study: EMG produced TPA metagenomics assembly of the PRJNA485056 data...
ATTAGTCTACTACTTCAACACCCATAGATCTTGCTGTACCAGCGATCATGCTCATAGCTGACTCAAGGTTAGCTGCATTTAAGTCTGGCATCTTTAACTCAGCGATCTCCTGAACCTGAGCCTTTGTGATCTTAGCAACCTTAGTCTTGTTTGGCTCACCAGAACCAGACTTAATGTTGCATGCCTTCTTAATTAATACTGGAGCAGGAGGAGTCTTAGTTACAAAACTAAAGCTTCTGTCTGCATATACAGTGATTACTACAGGGATGATTAAGTCGCCCTGATCGGCTGTCTTTGCATTAAACTGCTTTGTGAACTCTACGATGTTGACACCATGCTGTCCAAGAGCAGGTCCAACAGGAGGAGCAGGTGTTGCCTTTCCAGCAGGAATCTGCAGCTTAATGTATCCTTCAACTTTCTTTGCCATTGGAATTGCCTCCTTAATTCATTTTCTTTACATCTGCGAAACTTACTTCTACCGGTGTCTCGCGACCGAACAGTTCTACATTGATAGTAACTGTCTGTTTGTTGTGGTTCATGCCGGTAATTACGCCGCAGGTATCTTTCCAGACACCGCCGATAACTACGATCATGTCGCCCTCTGCGAAATCCACAACAACGTTCTCCGTCTTAATTCCAAGCGGTCTCATTTCAGCATCTGTGAGTGGCACCGGCTTGCTTCCCGGTCCAACGAACCCAGTCACGCCTCTCGTATTGCGGACAACGTACCATGTATCATCATTCATAATCATATGAATCAGAACATAGCCAGGGAACATCTTCTTGGAAACCTGTTTCTTCACTCCGTTCTTGACTTCTGTCACTTCCTCGAGAGGAACACGAACCTCAAGAATCTGGTCTTCAAGATGTCTGTTCTCAATTGTCTTATCAATATTCGCTTTGACTTTGTTCTCATAACCTGAGTAGGTATGAACTACATACCAATTCGCTTCTGCCATAATCACTTTGCCTCCGTTAAATGTTTAAACCAACAAGGAAATTCACGCCGTACTGAATCAGCCAATCCAGTAACGCGATAATAAGACCGGTAACTACAGATACAGCAATTACCGCAATAGTCTGTCTGACAACTGATTTCTGATCCGGCCAAACGATCTTACGGAATTCAGCCTTCAAACCAGTGAACCAGCTTGTCTTTGGAGCCTTTTCAACGTTCTCTGTGTTTCCCATTTCGTAACTCCTTTACTCTGTCCTAGACTACTTTGTTTCCTTGTGCATTGTATGAGTCTTGCAGAATCTACAATACTTTTTGGTTTCCATTCTGTCCGGATGAGTCTTCTTGTCCTTTGTCATGTTGTAATTACGACGCTGACACTCTGTGCAAGCTAATGTAATCTTTGTGCGCACAACTTCCACCTCCGTTTTAATTCTTTGTGTTGCTGCCTAAAAAAAGGCATAAAAAAAAGACCTACTTCCAAGCTTTCATAGAATAGCACGATTTCACCGGTCCGTCAACAACTTTTTTCGCGAAAAAGCGCTTTTCTCAAGGGAAACGACGCTTTTTCCTACAGAATACACTATATATAGAAGAAAATAAAGTTTTTTTCACGCATCTAGCTATTGAATGCGGCAAAAATGTTCGATATAATATATATGTATAAATGGATTTATTTTCAACACATATATTATGCCCGGTTTCACGGAGGAAAGGAGGGGTAATCTTATGGCACGTATCGATAGCGCATACAACTACTATATGTCAACGTATGCGAACAAAGAAGTCTCGCGCTACGACTCACACAAGAAGAGTGATCTGCGCAAGATCTACAACCAGATAGTCAAAAAGAATAAAGAAGCCCCTCTGTACAAGATTTCGGATCCGGAGGAAGCGAAGCGATACGCGATCGATATCAAGGAGAGCGCCAAGTCGATCCAGAACGTGGTTGCCTCCCTGTCGGATCGTTATGGTTCGTTCAACGACTCCTTCCAGAAGAAGGTTGCAGTGTCCTCCGATGAAGATAAAGTGGGTGTCTCCTACATCGGTGACGGAAGCGAAGCCAATCAGGCAGAAAACTTCTCCATCTCTGTTGAGCAGCTTGCGACACCGCAGGTGAATGAGGGCAATTACTTAAAGGATAACGGACATTCGCTCCGCCCGGGATCTTACGCTTTTGATCTCGATACGACGAGTGGAGCATACGAATTCCAATATAATGTAAATTCCGAGGAGACAAATCTGGATATTGAACAGAAGCTTGCGCGGCTTGTGAACAGTTCCAATCTTGGAATTACCGCAGAGATCCGCTCGGATGGCAAAGGCTCCAGCGCCTTAGCACTAACCTCTGTACAGACCGGACTCAGCGAGAATGAGAAGGCGCTTTTTACCATATCACCAGACGCGAGTGCGGGTTCTGTCGAATCCATGAAAATACTGGGCATCGACCAGATTGCGGAAGAAGCGCACAATTCCAGCTTCACACTGAATGGCAACGCGCACTCTTCCTTGTCGAATACCTTCTCGATTAATAACGCGTTCGAGCTCACGCTCAAAGGAACAACCGGAGACAAAGCGACACAAATCGGATTTAAAGCAAATACAGACGCGATCGCTGATAATATACAGACACTCGTGGATGCGTACAATCACATCCTGACAACAAGTGATCCGTATGCAGACACCGAAGGAAGCGGCGGCAGGCGCCTCACGAAGGACATTGCTTCGGTATCACGCTCCCAGCAGGCATCGCTGCAATACATCGGTCTCATGGTTGCCGATGATGGATCGATTTCCATTGACCGCGACATTCTCTCGAATGCCGTTGAGCCAAACCGTGCGGATCAGACATTCCAGACACTTGCGGATTTCCGTGATGCGCTTGGAAAGAAAGCGGAGAACATCGCGGTGGATCCGATGAATTATGTAAATAAAGTGGTGGTTGCTTACAAGAATCCGGGACACAATTTTGCGACACCTTATGTCAGCTCCATCTACTCAGGCATGATGATGGATCGATATGCATAAAGCTGCGTTACCTATTGATTGATATAGGAACGCAGCTTTTTGTTGCAAAAAGCGAGGCATCTCTGCCTCGCCCATATCTTAATTACCCTTGCTGCTCAGCGGATTACTCCGCGTCTCAAAAAACTGATTGTTATCGATCCGCGCACGACCATGATCATTGTACATACTGCTCTGGCGGATTGCCGGAATCTCATCATCCTCCTCCGGGAAATACTTTGGTCCCGCCGTAAATGGATCCGCGTCCGTTCCTTTTAATAAAGAAATGTGTGTATTCGTCGTTTTCGTCGTTTTCTTCTTGCTCATGACAGCCTCCTATCGTTTTATATAGTATATGGAGTTTTATTTTTTTCAGCCGTCACATTGTTTGTCATTTTGATATTGACATTTCATGTTGCATAAGTTATTCTATCTCCACAAACCCAAACAAGTGAACACCGATGAAATATATCGGTTAACAGATCATTTGGTGCATGATATTCCTGTGCACGAATACCCAAGTTTTTACAATTGAATAAAGACTTTACACTATGGTATAATATCACCAACGAAAGGCGGTGATGGAAAGTGAGCGAATACATGACTGGCAAAGAAGTTGTAAACCTTATCCGAAAGTTGAAAGAAAAGGGAATGAGCAGCGATGAAATACTTGAAATCATTGAGTATATTGAAACGCATGATCCCAAGGAATCAAATGAATAACCGTGTAACCATATAACAACATCTAAGGTGTAAAGTCTTTGTTGAATTATCAAAACTTTACACCTTTTATATTTTCAAGAGGCAATATGTCTCTGTCATCCGGAAGTACTATACGAACGGATTGTAGAATCGACTGCCGTCCGAAAATGTGATCAGCAGACTTACCACAGCAAATACCAGCACAACAACAATTACCGTAATATCCTTGCCGGTGAGCTTTTTCCCCGAATACCAGGTTCTCTTTCGGTTCTTACCGAAGCCGCGAAGTTCCATCGCATTACTGATCACATCGATGCGGTCCATACTGGTAAAAATAAGCGGAAACAGAATCGCCGACATGCTTTTGATCCGGTCCATAAGCCCGGACTTGGAACTCATCTCGATTCCGCGCGCCTCCTGCGCATGCTTGATTTTTGTAAAATCCGCCTGCACGTCCGGAATGTAGCGAAGTGCAATCGCGATGGAATAACTGATCTTATAGCTGACGCCGATCTTGTTCATAGATGCCGCAAACTCACTCGGATTCGTCGTCAGAATAAACATCAGAACCGCAGGAATAACGGTAAAGTACTTAATCATAATATTAAATTCGTAAAAAAGCTGCTCTGTCGTAATCGTATAATTCCCGGCAATATGTAACAAATCGTGCTGTGCTCCGTAAATTTTCACACCTTCATACGGCGAGAAGAGAAAGATTGCAAGCAGATTCAGACACAGGAAAAACAAGATAAACTTAAACACCGTCGAAATCTGCTTCCACTCAATCTGCGATACCCGGAAAATGATCAGGCTACTTACCAGCATAAAGAGAAGGACTCTCGTATCATAAGTAATCATACTGACGATCGACCAGATCAGAAAAAAGACAAGCTTGGTCAGACCACTCAGGCGATGGATCCACGTATCTTTCGGTTCATAGGTCAATAATCTAGACATCTCTTCCCACCTCCCTCTCATACTGGATAAAACGCTCCACGAAGGCCGTCGGCTCCGCAATATCGCATTTCACTGCCAGATCATAAAGTGAAGTCTTCTTCAGATAAGCGCGGTCGGAAATCTCCTCATTCGTTAAAATATGAGCCGGCGTGTCGTCCGCAAGCATCTTTCCATCCGCGATCACAATTGCACGATCCGTATATTCCAGCATCAGATGCATATCATGGGTAATCATGATAATGGTAATGCCCAGTTTTTCATGAATCCTGCGCAGGAACTCCATGATTTCCGTATAATGTCGGAAATCTTGTCCGGCGGTCGGTTCATCCAGAATTAACACTTCCGGATTCATCACAAGGATGGATGCAATCGTTACACGCTTTTTCTGCCCGAAACTAAGCGCCGATACCGGCCAGTTTCTGTAAGGATATAATCCGCAGATCTTCAGCGTTTCAAACACGCGCTCCTTAATCTCATCCTCTGCAACGCCGCGCACACGAAGCCCCAATGCGACTTCGTCATAAATCATCGGCTTAGAGATCATCTGATTCGGGCTCTGCATCACAAGACCGATCTTCTCTCCGCGCTCCTTGATGGAATATCCCGCCAGATTATCCCCGTTTAAATAGATTTCGCCTTGATTCGGCTGCATAAAGCCACAGATCAGGCTCGCAAGTGTCGATTTTCCGGCGCCGTTCTTGCCGACAAGCGCCACCATTTCTCCCCTGAAAATAGAGAAATCTATATGTGAAAGAACAGGCTTCCCCGGCTTATAGGAGAAACTCAAGTCACGGATCTCTAAAGCCGGCTCCCTGTTCGGTGTTTTCTTTGTTAACTGAACCTTGTCATACCAGTTCCGTACCTTCTCTTTGTATGGCAAGAGATTCATGGATTCAATATGCTGTGGCAGATCCGCTTTATCGATCCGGCATCCGGCATATTTTAATGCCGTAATGTAAAGAGGCTCACGGATCCCCTGCTCCTTCAACACCGGTCCCGTCAAAAGCTCGTCCGGCCGGACATCGGCAACAATCCTTCCATCTCCCACTACAACAATCCGGTCCACATCGCGGTATAGCGCATCCTCCAGACGATGCTCAATAATAAGAATCGTTGTATTTTTCTTCTTATGAATACGGTCGATCAGGTCAATCGCGCGTTTTCCGGTTGCCGGATCCAGATTCGCAAGCGGCTCATCAAAAAGCAGAATATCCACGTCATCCACAATGACTCCCGCCATCGAGACACGCTGCTTCTGGCCTCCCGAAAGCGCATTCGGCGCATGATCCAGAAAATCTGTGATATCCACGGTCTCCGCAACACGATTTACACGGTCAAACATCTCCTGCTGATCGATACAGTCATTCTCCATGGAGAAAGCGACATCCTCTGCCACCGTAAGTCCGATAAACTGACCATCCGTATCCTGCAGGACAGTTCCGACTAACTTGGACAGACCAAAAAGCCCAAGCTCCTTTGGCTCCTGTCCCTCGATTTTCAAGCTTCCCGTGCTCTCACCGGTAAATGAAAATGGAACCAGCCCGTTGATACAATGGGCAAGTGTCGACTTGCCCGAACCGGATGGTCCCACAATCAAAACCTTCTCCCCCGGATAAATCGATAGATTGATATCCAGAAGAGTCGGTTCTACCTGTGATCGATATTTAAAAGAATAATCCTTAAATTCGATAATTGGTTCCATAAAATCTTAATCTTCCTTTGAAAGACTGGATGATTTCGCTCCAATCTTAGAATATGCTGCTGTCAAAATCGTTCCTAATACGCCAACCGCAATAATATTTGCTACAAAAGCTGCTGCACCCTGGGCAAATACTTTTTTTACAGGCTCTGCGTAAATCAGAATATCCAATACAGGCGCTACAACTACCCATGCAATCAGGTTTCCAATCACCTGAACCACATTGAACTTCACGATCTGCTTCTTGGTAAATCCGCCTTCTTTTACTGCAAACTGCTTTGCAAAAAGACCGATTGCAATGCCGAATACCGCATCCGGGAATACCCAGCTCCACCATACACTACCGTAGAAAAGTGCGTCTCCGATCGCATGTCCTGCAAGTCCCATGATTCCGCCAACCACCGGGCCAAACACTGCTGCGAAGAATGCAAGCAGAGCCGCTCTCGGCTGTAAAGATGTGTTTGGAATAATTCCAAGAGGAATCTGTACGTTTGTCAGCACGATAAACAGCGCTGTACCGATACCGGTTGCAACAACTTCTTTGATACCAAATTTGTTTTTCATAATGTACTCCTTCCGCTGCCTGTGACAGCTTTTACTCCTGGCTGCCTGTATGCAGCCGCATGTTCTCATATATCATAAGCTATGAAGTGTGTTTTTTCAATATACAATTCCGGGGATTTGAAGCCGATTATATGCAAATCAATTATTTCGATCTTTAGACATTTTGATATTGACAGATATAATAAAATCCGCTATTCTGACTCTACAAACTCAAACAAATAAAAATCGATTTCACATATCGGTTTGGCAAATCATTTGGCGCACGATCGTTCATGTGCACAGATACCCGAGTTTTGAAAATTAAATATGGAATGTTTATTTTGACTTCAGACGACCTGTTTTTGTTGTAAAACAGCCTCGTTATGATATACTTAAGAAAGGAAGAAACTACATGAAACAAACCAACGACAAGGCTTCCATGTCTGCAAATCCGACACAGGAAGAAAGCGTGGCACGTAGCACTGTGTTCGATGATGTATTCCGCACCATTGCACAGAAAATGCCACAGCTGCTCATCCCGCTGATCAATGAAGTGTTTCACACAAACTACATCGAGAATGAAGCGTTTGAGCAATTGAAGAATGAGCACTACGAAAAGTATGGCAAGATCATCACTGACTCGATCATTCGTATTGGTAGGCATATCTATCACTTAGAATGTCAATCTGAGAAAGATGCCGAGATGGTGATTCGAATGTTTGAGTATGATATTTCGATTGCCTTGGAACACGTCTCCGATTTGGGTGAGATCTGGGAGATTGAATTTCCGCAGTCATGCGTATTGTACGTCCGCAATCACCGCTCGCTGCCGGAATATCATACGGCGATTGTCAAGTTTTCTGACGGACAGACTGTAACCTATCAGGTTCCAATCATTCATGCACAGAAATACACGGTCAATGCTATGTTCGAAAAGAACCTTCTAATTCTGCTCCCATATCACATTTTGCGATATGAACATTTTTTAAAAAGCAACAAGTCCAATGAAAAGAAATTGAACCAGCTTCTCGATGACTATCGAAAGATAAATGAGCGACTCACAGATACCTGTGAGAAAGAAAAGAAGTCAGAGTTTTATAAAGATATGATATGTCTCATCAAAGAGATTGCAGACCATGTCATTCCCAAGGAAAACGAAGCTCGGAAAGGAATGGATGATATTATGGGCGGAAAAGTTTTAACATTACCATCGGATTTGATCCGGCAAGGACGTGAAGAAGGATTATCTCAAGGGCGGCTTAATGAAATATTCTCATCCGTACAGGATGGCGATTATCCAATTTCACGCGGTGCACAAAAAGCAGAAATGTCGATTGAACACTTTGAAAAAGCAATGATTGAGGCCGGATATAAACTTCCGGCAAACGTTTAATGAGGTAAAATACTATGTCATTATACGCAATCGGAGATTTCCACCTGAGCTTTCTTGTGGATAAACCCATGGAAGTATTTGATCCCGTGTGGAAAAATCACGAAAAGAAGATCGGGAAATATTGGAATAAGAAGGTGAAAGCGACAGACACCGTTGTCATCACCGGAGATCACTCCTGGGGCCGCAATCTCGAGGAATGCAAGCCGGATCTGGAATTCATCGAAAATCTTCCGGGCCGAAAAATCCTGCTCCGCGGCAACCATGACATGTTCTGGGATGCCAAGAAGACAGAGAAACTCAACCAACAGTTTGCAGGCAGATTAGAATTTCTGCAGAACAACTTCTATGTATACGAAGATTATGCGTTGGTCGGAACAAAAGGATATGCTTTCGAAAATAAAGATTCCTACGAGCATTTCGAAAAGATCCGCGACCGCGAATTAGAGCGCCTGCGCATCTCCTTTGAACAGACAAAGTCTGCCGGCTTCACCAAATACATTATGTTCCTGCATTATCCCCCGACCAGCATCGGCGAGCAGGAAAGCTGCTTCACCGGAATCGCCGAAGAATACGGCGCATCCAAAGTCATCTACTCCCACTGCCACGGCAAGGCGCGCTACGATGACAGCTTTAAGGGATATGTAAATGGAATCGAATACAAACTCGTGTCGGGAGATTATCTGAAATTCAAACCGGAGTTGATCCTGAAATAAACACAATCGGCTGCCAGCAAGGCAGCCGATTATACTTTTCCATATTTCTTAACCGATATAATGCACCCTATTCACATCAAACCGATCTTCCTGCGCTCTCTCCTCTGCCGGATAGCCACACGGCACAAGTGCAAATGCATACAGGTTTTGCGGAAGATGCAACACGTTACGCACCGCATCCATTCTCTTTTGATCCGGTGCAATGCCCATCCACACAGCCCCCAGACCAAGCGCATCGGCCTGCAAAAGCAGATTCTCGACCGCCGCGCTCATATCAATGTCAAAGTATTCTGGTGCAATACCCTGCTCATGGTAACACGGCACAAATACCACTGGAGCCTCCTTGGCACAATGCGCATACGGAGAAGCTTCTGACAATTGTGCGATCACATCCTTATCCGTTACCACATAGAACTCCCACGGTTGCTGATTGCATGCAGACGGAGCCGCCATCGCCGCACGAAGCATCTGCTCAATCTTGTCCGGTTCCACCTGTTGTGATTTATATTTTCGAATACTTACTCTATGAAAAATGCTGTTCATATTTGTCCTCTCTAATCTGCCTTTCGAAATTTATTCCTATACATGCAATAAAATGCAAAACTTCTGCCTTAAGCTCTTCCGGAAAAGCTTTCAATACCGGGGCAGTCTCAAAACTCAACACTCCATCAAACGAAACTGCTCTCAGTCCTTTGACAAATCCCTCCCAATCTGTGGATGACTTATTTTCTCTTGTTTTGGTAAATGTATAAGGTATCTGGTGCAGATCTCCAACCCCATCATTGTCATGCATATGCAATACTTTCAGACGTGTCCCAAGTGTTGTAATAAACTTTTCAAAATCAAGTCCAACCAGATTTGCATGCCCCGTGTCAAAGCAGAATCCTAATACGTCCGCTCCATATGCATCATTGATTTGATCAATACGTTCTACCATCTTTTTGAAATCGCATCCCGGTCCTTCCACAAGATGCCCACCTACTGATTCATACAGATTCTCCAGGCACACCGTAATTCCATATTCTTTCGCCTTCGGCAAAATTGTATCAAGAAACTCGTGCGTTTTCTGCCACTCAACCTCTTCTGTTCCCCAAAATCGCGAAAGCTTAAATCCATGAACAACAATATTCGGGCACTCCAGGAAACGACAGATCTCCATACTCTTTGGTGCCACCTCATTCCACATGTAATCATTCAGCTTATCTTTTCCATTTGGAATAAAAACAGGATACGGCATATGCATCTGATTAATACGGATTCCATTTTTTTTTGCAGCAGCTTTATGCTCTGTAAAAAAGAGTTCTAATTCTTCGATCGACCGGTCAAAGAAATTATTTTTATTTGCACGATAGATATCTGTATTTTTCAGGTATCCGTTAAGGCTAAAATCACAACATGTAAATCCAGCCTCTCGCAACAGTTTAAAACCTACATATGGATTCTCATCTGTGATTACATTTTGTGTCTGTACACCAATTTCAAGCATTACATTCCCCTTCACTCTGCACACTTACCCCACTGGCTCTCAATGCACATTTACTTCAGTTTTCTCTCGCTGCCATCAAACCAATCCGTATACTTTAACGGCAGATATTCGTCATTAAACCATTCAATCGGATTCTTCAATCCCATCGCCTCTATCTGCTCCTGAATTTCTTCATAATAAAGATTACAGATAAAGATTGCACAGTCATCCGGCAGCTGTTTCAGTGATTCCGGATTCTTGATTGCCAGGCCTTCAAATTCCGTCTCCCAAAGATTGGAATTGTTATCACAGGTGAAAAGCGGCGGATATTCTTTGCCATAGCATTTCATATAATTCCGGCACATATTTCCAGCCCCAAAAAGAACGCGATTCGCATATTTTCTCAAAGTTCTCTCCAATTCAATTTGGAACTGTAAATATTCTCCGATTCTTTTTTCATACCGCAGAAAATCGGTTTTCAATAATGTCGAAAGTACTGCAGCACTATCCGTTGCATCTATCATAAGAATTCCACTAAATTTCACTTTCCTCATTCCCCGGAAAAAGCTGAGCCAGTCCACTCTCGACTGTCTGTTGGATGCACACGAAAATGGCATGAAAGAAGATAAGGTTTGTCCATCACTGTCACACACATGCACGGCTTTGATTCTGTCGCCTAATGCAACAGCAAATTCATACATATTCTGTCCGCTTATGTTACAGTTTCTCATGTCCATAAAAAATCCAAAGCATTTATCCTCATGCATTTGATTTAACCGGTCAATCCACTCCGCAGCCTCTGTCGCATCGCAACAAATCCCGCGAATATAATGTCCATTATAATTCCGGACCTGATTAGTCAACAAAATCTGTAACTTGTTATCCTGCGCACCAATCACGATCTCATCATAAAAATCCTGATTTATCGTCCAATCCGCCCGCAAAGGAGGTATCACTATAGAAGAAATTCCATATGTCGCACAAAGCCCCATACACGCCTTCAGAAAAATTTTATATTGCTCTAAATATTCCTCATAATCAGCGCAAACCGGCATGACAGCCAACGGCAAAGAAATTCCCGATTCTTTGCATCGTTCTAAATACGGACGTGTCAAACGATCAATCTCTGACGGTTGGTCTAATAATACCGTCTCTACCGCCCTACTGGCATACCGCTTCTGGTCTTTTATTTTTGCGGCATCGAAAAGCCAATCGAGTTTGGTCAGATCCAGCACGCCGGACGTCAATCCCGCTGCTACATATTTTTTTAATCCAGAATTCGGTCTCCACAAGTCCACAATACCGGAAGACTGATAAACCACCTGCATTCTATTCATTCTCCTGATTTTTCTATATCATTTACTCTAAATTACTTCGTAGTCCTCTGCTCAATCGCCGCCTTGAGCTTTGTCGAACTTGTACTTTGCGTATATGGGAAAAACACCATCGTTGATCCATTCTTCTCAAGGAATTCCTTCTCCGCAAGCCAATTCGGATCATTTTCATAATCGCTTCCCGAAAATTGCACATCAAAATGGTAAATCTTATACATATCTCTTGTTCCGGCAAAATTAAGCGGCAATTTTACAGCTTCATCCACATATTTGCATGAACGCACCATCTCAATCCGCTCTTCAAACGGCACATATGGTTCCGCCTGTTTGTTTAGACGAACGCCTTCATCCGACACCACGCCTACGATCAAATATCGGCATTGTTCCTTGGCACGCTTAAACATATTAAGATGTCCAATGTGGAACAGATCAAACACTCCGGCTATATATCCTACATTATAAAGCTTGTCCGCGTCTTTCGGATCTTTTTCCGTAGCAGTATGCCCATTTGCCGCACCTAGCTTTGCTTCCACATTTTCTCGTTTCTTATTCGGATAATCATTTCCCGGATCATAGATATGATAATCGGCAATCCCCATATCTTTCAACTGATTGATGACACCATTATATCCTTTGATGCAAATAATAATGTGACGTTCATCCTTTGGTATATCTTTCAGAATATCCGGTGATTGAATCGGAATCCTCTCCATATACGTCCCCCACTTGGATCGATTGTTATCTACAATCGAATATACCTCATAATCCCCTGAAAACTGGAACAGAAATTTCTCTGTAAATCTTCCGGAACCAAATAAGATCAGTTTCTTTTTGCAGGATCCCACTACATTATCATCTAATCCATCAAAAATATCTACAAATATCCGCTGATATTCCTTTGCGCTGTAATTGATTTTTTCACGATTAGAATAAAGAATTCTCCCATCTACTTTCTTTTTTTCATAATACGGTCTGAGTGCTTTCTGATTTCGCAAAGTGCCGGTAAATCTTCCTGCCATGCGCAGCCATATATCACTACACTCCACAAGCCCATAACGCTCCAAAAGTTCATCTTTCGAAACCATGCGCTCAAAATCTTTGTCTGTACCATCATACACAATCGTAATAGACCGGTACATAATCGCTTTAGCCGGGCAATTTTCCACATAAAATTCCTGGTCATAATACCGGAAACGATTCTTAGGATCCGGTATCGACTCATCATAGAAACAATTTAACGGAACCATATCAATATATCCCCTGGAAAGAATCGGCCCCAAATCTCTTCCGTTTGCACTGTTCAGATCCTTCTGGGAAATCACATCTGTATGCTCCGATGATTGTAATATCAGTGCATACATAGCATCCATCGCATTTAAAAAAGCATTTTTGTCGCGTTTTGCCAGCTCCTTTAATGCATTCATCGCCACAGGAGCCTCCACATAAGGCATAACAAAACGATCATCCACAACTTGTGAACTTACAACAGAAATTCCTCTGCCACTTAATGCATCCAAGTTGTCCTGCATCTGCTTAAGTTTTCCGATCCCTTCTTTATAGATTGCCTGCTTATATACCTTTCGTATACCATCCTCTTCACAAATGCTTGTAACCAATGCATTCTCTTTTCCCCGGTCAAGCGACAATGTGGCATGCAATATCGGTGAGAAATCACCATCAAGACTGCACTCCATGAAATATGCATTTGCCATCTTATGGAACATTCCGTTTCTAATCAGATCTGTGTACAAATACTGTTCTTCCAAGAACACACTATCCGGATAATTGTAAAGCGGAAAATACCGCATTGCCAGCTGTTCCTGTGGCTCATAATCCTCCGCATAAACGAGCTGCACTTCCTGCAAGGACGGCATTACCGAATAAAACTTATACTGATCAAATCCCGCTTCCTTAAGCATATCCTGAATATCTGCCATCGCATAGCATTTCCCCGGTAACCTATCACGATCGGCATCCGATAATCTTCTATAATTTTCAATTCCGTCAAAACTATGATTTGTATATGGATCCCGATCTCCGCACAAATACTTAAGCGCATATCTGTTTTCTACGCCCAACAGAAGATGTCCGTTCGGTTTTAACAATGCGCGACAACTATTTAACAACTTTCCCGGCTCACGGCTTTCCTCCAACACATCGACACCAACGATATAATCGTATCGGTCAAGATTCACATTAATGCTGCTCATTTCCGCTATATCGCACGAACAAACCTCACCTTTACTTTGAAGGAACCTGCCAATTGCTTCGTCTTCCTGTCTCGCATACAGATATAAAATTTTACTTTCCGGTTTAAAATCATACCAGACAAATATGCCTTTCGAAAATTCCTTTACGATTGCTTCACAATTTGCCATCGCGTTATCTGTCATAATCATTCGTTCCTTTTCGTTAACCACATATAGAATAGAAGTTGTCTATGATATCCTCACTGTCAAGTTCATGTTGAATTCCAAGCCGGTTCAGACATTCCCGCATCTGCTTATATGCCTCCGTTCCTCTCTTCACCGAAACAATATATAACAGATTACGTCCGTGATCCACAGACTCTTTTACATGCTGCACCGTTTTTGTGCAGACGCATTCCCGGACCGGTGTCTGTGATTCCACAAATCCTTCTAATTTGTCATAGAGATTCATATAGCAGAAATGACGAAAAATGCTCTGACCGCGAACTCCCGCTCCATAAATGTAAATGCCATCTGCTTTCGCAATTTTATCCAGAACACTTTTTTTCGTTTCAATTACCCTTTTACAAAATTCATCCGGATTTTTAAGTATTTTCTCATACCACGGTTCCAAAAACAGATCACCTTCTATGTCTGATGCATATTTTTCATAATCCTGCATTAAACGCTCGCAAAAGTTTCGTTTACACTCATCCGCAATACGATAAAAATTTCCGTAATTTCTTGCCATACGATAATAATTACAAATTGAAAGCACTTCTGCTCCGGCATGCTTCTCCTGCAATGTTTTCTCTATGTGATCATATTCATATGACATCGCCATAACCTTTTTGACATCCTTCACCGACGCTCCAGGGTTATCCTGTCTGTAACAATAAAAAGCGTCGCTCAAGCACATCATCCGTTTCGCAAATGACATGGTCTGCATCCAGAAACCGTTATCCTGATACGAAGCCCCCGGTGTCTCATTATGCCAAATGCCATGTTCCTGTAAAAAACTTCTCTTATAAATGCCTGTCCAGGTATTCATCAGAAACTGATAGAACACTCTGCGATTCTTCTCTGTCAATACTCTGTCATAATAAGGATCCAATGCCTTATAATGCAAATGGTAGGAATATCCTAATTTTTCCCAACAGAAAAAGGCATCACTTTTCACAACATCCAAATCATCCTTCTTTGCCGCATCGTATAAACGTTCATAGAAATTGGGCAGAATCCGATCATCGCTTTCCACGATTCCGATATATTCGCCCTCTGCCGCGCGCATACCTACATTCATGGTATTTCCGTATCCTGTATTCGATTTATGTATCACTTTTACACGCTGATCCTGCCTTGCATAATCATCTAGCATTTCTACACAACGATCCGTCGAACCATCATCCACACATATAATCTCTATGTCCTGCAATGTCTGCATCAAAATGCTTTCCATACATTCTGCCAGATATTCTTGCACATTATATACCGGAACGATTACTGAAACTTTTGCCATAATGATTTCTCCTTAATATATCGTATGCTCGATTCCGGAAGCAACTTTTGAACTTCTTCCCAATCCTGTGCCCCCAATGCCTTCCTGACCCTCGAAGCACTGATTACCTCTTGTCCATTCTCTTCCTTTTTTCTCGGGATCTCAAATAATTCCAAGTCATATAGTGGGAAAATTTTCTGCATCGTTTTGTTATAATTGTTTGTCACAATATCAGTCGGTTCATCTCCCACAAATCGACAGGATATATGCATAATCGGAGCAATGACTTCGCAGAATATTCTGCAATCATACTCCATAGAATCTACACATTCTATCGGTTTATCTTTCTCGAAATACTGTGCAAATGTACTCTTGGAAATGTTATATTTACCGGAAGGGATTACCGTGACATTCTCGAGATCTTCCGTTCCAAGCTGCACCATCTCCAAACGATCCTCAAACGCAAATGCCGACAGATTTTCCTCAACCACAAATATTAAGAGTCTGTCTACCCGTTCCGCTGCATATTCAATCAAATACCTATGTCCCTTGGTAAATGGATTACAGTTCATGACAATTGCTCCGATTCTTCCCGATAAATTATCAACCTGATACTTCATCGCGAATTTCTTATAATATACAAAGATCTCCCAAGAAATAAAGTAATTCTGAATCGGAGATGGAATGGTATTGTCTTTTTCTTTGTTCTGATCCAAATATGGAAATAACGCAGAAAATACCCTATCGGCAATCAGTTGATTTACTCTATAATTCACATGTCTGAAATTATCCAAAATGCATGACAACGGATTCTCTATTTCAGTATAAATATCGGACAAGCTTCCAAGATAATGCACTTGTTTGTATTGTTTTAGCACGTCAATCAGTGTGTGCTCTCTTGTAAAAAGCACAATAATGTCATCTTCTTTAATCGCAGTTGTTAATAAATATTGAAACTCTTTATATAGCCCTGGCACGCCACCGTTCACTACCTGATATTCATATTTAGCACCATTCAGTTTTTCCTGCAAATAATACTCCATCGTTTGTAAATCTGTAACATATGCTCCAAATACAGTACATTGTCCAATCATATAGATTTTCTTATTTGACTCTTTGGTGTTTGGAACACATCTCATACCATCTTGAAATGTAAAATACCGATTTTCATTCTTATTTTTAAATCGAACGACACCATTTTGAACATCATATTTCAGTTCTTTGAATTCCTCTGCAAACTGTCTCGAAATTCTATCCATATATTCATGGCCCCAATAAACACGTTCCTCACTTTCAGACATAGAGCATAAAATTTCCAGTGGGGATTTTGTTATTTTTTCGAATCCGATTCTCTGTTGTTCTGGCAACATCTTCAGTACTTCAAGATCCTCAGGTAGTTCAAATACATAGACCGGGCCGTTGCATGAACTGGCAAATTGATCCATGCATCGCCTCCAATATGCAGAAATTCCCATATACAGTTTTTCAGCATGGCTTCGATAACCCTTTAATCTAACAGTTTGATTAGGATCTTCCTTTCGACATACCCCTAAAAGCCTACCGAATTCATTAACAATCGGTAACTCATGGATGGACGGATGTGTTTCAAAGAATCTCATTGTCTCTTTATTTTCCGGATCATAGGCAACCGTAAACCTTTCATTAACTAGATAATCTACTCTTTTTTCTAGAAAGCGAAACAAATCCCCCCATGACACAATTCCCCATAAGCGTTCATTGTCCACCAAATATAAGACCTCAGCCTGGTTATCTGATAGGCTCTCCAACGCCCAGCTCATCGTCACTTCTTCCTGTTTTTTATAAAAAACTGTTCTCATCTGTTTTCTATATATGACTTCCATTATCAGGCTCCCTCTTTATACGCATTAACTACTTTGTTTTTGAATAGAACGATAAAGCATATGGTAAAAGCAATAAAGTAAAATGAACTGTCCACCAAATCTTTTTTTCAGAGTCTCCTAATCGAATACAGCTCAGATATTCGGTAGGAAGTTCTTTCATGATCATTAATGCATATCTAGTTGCTCTGCGACTGGAATTGGATAATTCACAGCATCCATACCATGGCATCTGTGACACATATCCAAATATCCTTTTTCCGAATAACCCAAATTAAACTCCATTAACTGTCTTTTATAATTTTTCCCATGTAATTTATCCAAATCAAGATAATCGTCTTGTCCTTCGTCTAAATGAAGATTATCAGACACACTGCGAGCCATCACGCAAAAGTACAATTTATTTTCTCTTACTTCTCTACATGGAGTCAAACATTTATCAAAAGTCTCTATCAACTCTTTCTCATGCATCTCTTTATTCAAATATTCAAATCCATAATCAATCCAATTTCCATCAGCCGAATATAATCGATATTCTATTTTATATTTTTCTAAAGCTTCTATTAATTTTTGATGTGACTTTTTCAGCCTTGGTATAGCTTTGGAATAATTTGAAATTCGAAATAGCATATGATATTTTTGACATACCCTCAACACTTCCTCACTTGGAACTATCGTTCCATTCGTAGTAATGCAATATGTTCCCATCTGGCTGCGATATCTTTCTCCTATATATTCAATTGCCTGTGAAAGCGGCTTATACAAAAGAGGCTCGCCCCCTATTAAGACAAACTCGTTAACCAAATCCACCTTTGAAAAAAAAGCATCGGCACTTTTGTAAACAGCCAAAATATCCATATCTTCCGCCGAATTATCTACATTATAACAAGCATGTGCGCATTTTTTACATTTTAAGGAACATCTTTCCGTTAACGTGATTTGCGCTAATCGGATATATACTTTATCCAAATATAAGGTTGCTATAATAGGTAATATCTTATTATGAAATTCTTCATTTAGAAAATAATTTTTTCCCCGAATTAATCTCTTTTGTTTTAATTGTTTTTCTATTTCTAGCACATGCTTTTCCGCACACGCAACTACAATTGTCGGTTCATCTTCAAAGCTAAGATATTCTTCCAAGGATATAATTGGTTTATCTAAGAAATCGGTTCCTTGGCGCTCTCTGTTATTATCAATATAACCTCCAAGCAAACCAAGAGCAGCTAAGCTTAATCCTGTCATTCTTCCTATTTTTCCTGCGCCAAAAATATATATTTTTTTATGAAATCCATTTGAAAAAGAAATATCCGTTTTCTCTATTTCATGTCCCTTATTTGTCCACTTCATCGTATTTCCTCTTTTAATTTACTTTTATATTGTAGAATTCTCTCCATTACTTTCTTACAAGCATGTCCATCATCAAAAGTTCCATATTTTTTCAAAAATGCATCTAATTCCCAAAGATATTTTTCATTATCAAAGTGTAATATTTTTTCACATAAACCTTCACTTGTTTTTGCCTTTATATATGGCCATTCATCAATTTGGGAATAGAATCCTCGTTTTTCAATATATTCATCAACATCATTATGATATAAAAAAACCGGTTTCCTTTGTAAAGAAAAATCCCACATAATCGAAGAATAGTCTGTGAGAAGAATATCTGCCGCACCTAATAATTCCTGTACATCCGGATAAAATGTCACATTAACTGCACCTTGATACGAAACATTACTTTGTGTATAGCGATATAATCCATGATGAAACCGATATAAAAAAACAAATGGTTCTTTATATCGTTTTTCTAAAGCCTTCTGTATCATTTCCCATTGTAAATCATATTTTTCAAATGATGTAATGAGAGGTCCCTCATCTCCTATACTAGCTTTGCGAAAGGTTGGGGCATATAACACAATTTTATAATTCGGGTCAATATGATAATATTTACATATTTTATCTCGAAAATTATTTTTCTGTAAAAGGCAATCCATTCTAGGCGATCCACATTCCAATATTTCCCCTTCGTACCCGAAAGCTCGGCGAATTACTTGTGAATTAAACTTTGAAGACGAAATAAAGAGATCTATATTTCGATATTCTTCTTGTATACTTTTTTTAAGTTTTATATTTTCTTGACATAAATCTATATTTATTTTTTTAAATGGACCAGATCCGTGCCACGGACAAATAAACACCTGATTTTTTCTTTTATAAATTTTTGCCTCAACACCATTATTGGTAATATAAAATTTTGCTGTGTATGCCTCTCGAAAATATTCAAACGAATATCGCTTAACTTTCGTGATCCACTCGGGAATATCATCAACAGCTCTATCTGAGAGATTCCAAACAATCTCATAATCATATTTTTTTAACGCTTCTGCAAGATACTTGCAATTGCAACGATATCCTAGCCCTTCAAAACAATCAATAAACACTTTATTCTCATCGATTGGGTATAAAGAAAAAAAGGTGGCAATCTCGCTTGCCATATCCGCAATCATTTCACTCGTCACCTGATAGCCAATGTCAACGCCTTGTTCCTCAAGCTTATGGTAAATTGCTTCTGCATTTTCCTTTGCAATCGCAATAACAATCGTATAACTCTTAAGGTCTTCTATTTCATCAACACTCTTCACTGACAAATCAGATAAAAAGACCTTGTTATCGTCAATCTGGCTGACAATACAACCTTTAACACTGCTATTTATTCCCTGCGTTTGTAAATATGTCAGGAAAATAGAAGCATACTTTCCTGCCCCATAAATTAGAATTGATTTATCCAATTGTTTGATATCCGTTATTTTCAGTTCAATTACCTGCATATGTATCTTCTCTCACCTGTAGAATCTCATTATTCGAAGTACTCGTGAAACTCCCATATAACTTCATCGGAATTAACATGATATTCTTTCTTGAGCATTTGTGTAATCTCATCTACTACTTCCTTGGATTTTAATGCCATTACGACATAATCAAACTCCACTTCTGTAAAAACATTATACTTTGACAAGCTTATCCCCTCACATTGAATCTTGTTTTTATCTACCCACGCCACAATCTCACAATAATTCAACTCAGCAATTTGCTTATAGTAGGATTGTCCTACTTTCCCGGCACCATACAAAATAATCCTGCTTGCTCGTGGTATTCTGTTAAACGGAACCATATATCGAACCGAGCGATTCCCTACTCCATATTTGCGTAATCTAAGTGTCGCACTATGCGCAAAAAACATATCTAATTGACGTACATAATCTGCATTATTATCAAATCGTTCCCTCAAGTATTCATATAAGTCCACCAACTTTTTATAATAGCTATTGTCTAAAAAATACTCCGGAATTTCTCCTTCTATCCGTCTTCTGTGATAATACTTATATTGATCTGCAATGGCATACGAATCTGCTTTATATAATGTTGGATACAACACTGCTACATCGTCCCCATAACTTATACAAATTTTTCTTGCCTTATCCAATTGTGGTAAAATAATGTCTCGCTTAAACAGTTTATTGCATAGAGAGGGATCAATTCCACAACTATTAATTTCATCATCCCAAATCATAGTTGAGCATACGAACTCCCTATACTTTTCTCCTTGAAAAATTCCTTCTCTTATTTTTCCACCGGATTTTATTTGATAACTTTCACTTATATACCTAATAATTTTGTATGAAATTATGTCAATTTCCCGATCTAGCAGCTCAAGCAGACCACTATAAGCATCTTCTGCAATCCAATCATCAGAATCTACAAACGTAATATAATCTGTTTTGGCATTAGCTGCGCCAATATATCTAGATTCTATTTTTCCTTTATTAACCTGATGTATTACTTTAACCCTAGAATCTCTCCTCGCGAAATCATCACAGATTTCCCCACTGTCATCACTGGATCCATCATCTACCAATACCACTTGTAAAGCTTCATAATTCTGATTTAAAACACTTTCCACACATTTTGCCAAATATTTTTCTGTATTATAAATAGGTATCACAACACCTATGCTTTTCATAGCTGGTCTCCTTAAGCAATTTTTCTTATGGGATTGCGTACAATACAGTATCCCAGGCTGCAAATGTATAATGTCTTAAATAAAACTTATAATCAGGATTTAATGTTCTCAAATATTCCGGAATTGTAAAAATATCTTCCGGTTTATGATAAACGCAAACTGCAAGTTTCGGCTTTTGCTCTGCAATAATCTGGCTTGCGCCTTTCAAAGTCTCTAGTTCAGCACCTTCGATATCCATTTTAATAAAGGTAACCTTTTCATTCCCCTTATTAAGAAGTTCTGCATCTATCGAAAGGGCTTCGATTTTTTCCGTTCCATCTTCACATATATGTGATGCTTCATTCGAATTCTTTGAAAATTCCAATACTGTTTTGCAACTCCACGTTCCTTTATTAAACACGGTACATTTTCCTTTATGAATCTCTTCGCTCAAATTCTGTTCACATAATACATAATTATTTTTATCTGGTTCAAAGCAATATATATGTTTATAATGATTGTTACACCATTTCATAAAAGCCAAAGCTGAATCACCATCAAATGCTCCGCAATCTACAAACACTTCTTCCTTATGCACTTTTAGTTCCTGTAAATCAAAATACTGTCCATTTCGTAACTTTGTTATTTGTTCTCCCATATCTAATATTCTATTCTGAGAGATGCCTCTCCTCATCAAATCTTTCGAAATCAAATCCCTATTACATTTCATTGACAATACAATAACGGAATCCGGATAAATTTCAAGTGCCTCAGGCAATGCAATTATCTTTAACCCTTCTAATTCTTTTCCCCAGACTTTAGAATTATTGTCAATAACTGCATCAAAGTAACTACCATATATTCTCGCAAGAATCCTTCCCCTATTTCCTGCACCATATAATAGAACCTTCTTTCCTTTCTTCTCTTCCAGTTTTGATTCTAACCATTTTCCCGGAAAGGTCTTAGAAATCAACCGATCCATATATCTATAATCATTCGTCAATGAATATAACACCCTTAATCCATATATTTCTTTGGAATCATCGTCACCCAACATATTATATATTTCGATTATTTTACTAATTTCACAATCCATGATGTCATTCTCCTCTAGGCCATCCACATTCGATTCTTTTACCATACCTTCTCTTTAAAATTCTTTATACACTCTACAACATATACCACGTCACTCTCAGTCAAATTGCTACTACACGGTATATTAATGATGCGTTTATAATAGGTATTTGCTCGTTCAATTTGATACACAAAATCATTTTCATATGGTTTCAAGGTATGAATCAATTTCCATATAGGTCTGGATTGAATTCCTTTATCATGCAAATATTGAATCAATCCATCCCTATCATCGGTCTGATATGCATAAAACCAATAATTCGATCTGATATTCTTACGAAATGGCAACAATGGAATCTCCAATGAATTATATAATTCATAATTATTTTTCTTTATCTGTACAAATTTTTCAATTTGTTCCAACTGCGCCAAGCCAAGTGCTGCCTGCAAATTGGTCATGCGATAGTTGTACCCTATTTCATCATGATCAAAATACAATGTGTCCGCTTTGGCCTGTGTTGATAAGTGCTTACTTTCATCTAACAAAGTCAAATTGTTAGAAACAATCATTCCACCCCCACCAGTTGTAATAATTTTATTTCCATTAAACGAATAAACCCCTATATCACCGATAGTACCTGCATACTTTCCCGCATACACACCTCCTGTATAATAAGTCCCCAGTGCCTCTGTTGCATCTTCAATCACTAACAAATGATATTTATTGGCAATTTCCATCAATAATTCCATATTAGCCATATTTCCAAATACATGCACTACAACAATTGCCTTAATTTTTTTCTTGCTTTTTTTATGTACAAGAGTTCCTTGTAATATCTCACATTCTTCCTGACAAAAAGTCTCTACTTTGTGAGGATCAATTGTAAGATACTCATCACAATCCATAAATATTGGCGTAGCTCCAATATATTTAACCGGATTGACAGCCGCCACAAATGTTAGCGTAGGAACCAGAACAATATCATCTCTTTCTATCCCAAGTGATAGCATTGCCAGATGTAATCCTGCTGTACCACTCTGGCATGCTACCGCACCTGCTGCGCCAACATACTCCGCCACCTGATTCTCAAACTTTTCAATTTGCTTTCCAGCGGTCGAAACCCATGCCGTCTCTATAGCTTCCATAACATATTTTTTTTCATTTCCATCAAAATTCGGAATTGATAATGGTATCATATATCTTACCCTCGTTTCACTTATATGTTATATATATCGGTCTTAAAACTTGATAAATTCTGTTTTATCCATGCAATCGTTTCATGAATTCCCTGTTCCAGAGAATATTGAGGTTCCCAATTTGTCAGTCTGCGTATTTTTTCATTATTTCCAAGCAAACGATTCACTTCACTTTTCTCTGGTCTGAGCCGTTCTTCATCACAAACAATTTTGGCATTCGGATTAATCTGTTTAATAATCTCTTCTGCCAGTGTTCCAATTGATATCTCTTTCATTGTAGCAATATTAATTTCTTCTCCTACTGTATTTGATGACTCATAAATTGCTTTAAATCCATTGACTGTATCAAGTACATAATTGAAATCTCTTGTCGGTGTCAAAGAACCAAGTTTTATTTCTTCATATCCCGCTAGCAACTGACTTATAATTGTTGGGATTACCGCTCTGGCAGATTGTCTAGGTCCATATGTATTAAATGGTCTAACAATGGAAACAGGCATATCAAAACTACGATAAAAACTCTCAGCCAACCGGTCTGCGCCAATTTTAGTTGCAGAATATGGCGATTGTCCCTGATAAGGATGTTTTTCATCGATTGGTACGTATTGTGCAGTTCCATATACTTCAGAAGTTGAAGTTACTAATATCCTTGACGTCTCCGATGCTCTTGCCGCCTGTAACACATTTAGCGTTCCTTTAATATTTGTATCTACATAGGAGTCTGGCGAATGGTAACTGAATGGAATAGCAATCAAAGCAGCTAAGTGAAAAATTCCATCTACATCCTTAACAGCTTCTCGAACTCCATTTGGATCTCTGATATCGCCACTAAAAAATTCAATTTCCTTTTGAATATCCACCGGAAGCGTATCCAACCATCCACGCCTTCCAAATGAGTTATAAAATACAAATGCTTTTACCGGATATCCTGCTTTAACCAACTGTTCTGTTAAGTGACTTCCAATAAATCCATCTGCACCTGTAACCAGTACTTTTTCCATTTCTATCCTTCCTACTTCTCTTTACAAATAATAATGTTCTTTCTTGCCATCTGCAACATTATAAATAACAATTTCAGTCATTCCACCTGATGAATTCACTGCCACTCCAATTTGTTCAATCGCATTGATACCTATTGTTTTATCATCAAAAACATATGACCACTCACGAGCCTTCTCCCCATAATCCAAATTGTCCCATCTATAATCACCTGTTACTGTCTTAAACACAAAGAATGGTTGTGTTCCAAAAATATCACTATTTGATTTGATATGAATAAATGCGTTGTTTTTCTCTTTATTAATTTCAGGAGTTATCTCTATTTCGGAATAATTTAACGACAAATTTTCCACTTTTTGCATCGCATCAATTGCATTACAAAAATGAAATTGAGTATACGGATATTTCGCAGCGACCTGTTGAATCAGCTCACGAGCATACTGCACTTCTGGACACAAATCTCTAAAATCATGACTTGAAAATGATAAAATGGTTGGTTTACCTTCTTGCGCCTGACTAAACGCCTGCTCTACATCCTCTAATTCAAGCTTAATTAATCTCGAATCTAAACTCAGGCACCTGGTAATCCACCTATGGCAATTGCCCGGTACCTGATAATCATCATGGCTTGGATGATACGGGTACCATTTTTTTGTTGCCCTTCGCCAATCCCCATAACGTCCGTCTCTTAAATCAGGCTGCCTTTCTATATTCTCTTTAAAATAGGAATTGCATGAATAATCAAACGGAATCCACTGTTCCAAAAACCAATGCGCATCTGGTCGCTCTGCTTCCATTCCGGCACGATATGCCGCAGGGAATGAGTGATTATCAAGTATTCTTCTCGCCAGAATTCCAAATAAGTTATTCGAATTTACATAGGCAGTTCCCGCATAATTATACGCCCCGTTAAAAGGAAGTGCATGATAATGAAATTGAAGTAAATCAACATTTTCACTATGGTTCTGTCGTAGCTTCATAGCATAATGTCTGTATATATTTCCATATCCAGCATCCCTATGTCTGGGGTTATCACCGGTAAAACCAACATGATCAAGGCAAAACCAATTGTATACCCATCCGTTTCCATCAGAGTCCAAAAATTGATTTCTAAATTGAGTTGACATTAATTCGTCTAACTTCCGGTCAATCTGATCCCACGTACCCAGCGTATTAATACGTTTTGGTGCAAAAGCATCTGCAACAAGATCTTCTGCTCCATTCAAATCCAATTCCTTGTTTTGAATTTTATGCAGGTTTTCAATCGTCGGTTCCAACTCTAGTCCAAAAATTTCTTTCAATCTCTTAAACGAAGCATCAATCGACTCATACAATGGTCCCTCTGTATCAATGCAGTGTACAATATAAACATCTTTGCTCAATTCAAACACTTCCTTTTAAAAATCTTCTAACTGTATTATTTCATCATAAGCAATATTTCTTTTTGCCGTTTTGCCAACTATAAACTCGTAATATTGTGGTGAGATTCCTTTTCCCGGACGCTTGTAGTCAATATCTTCTTCTTTGATTACCTCGCCTTTCTTTATAGGTCTTGCAGCAACAATACTTCTCTGAAATGCATCTCTTCGCTCCTGACTTTCATTCACATGCCTACGAAAACTTCCGAGCATTTTATACCCCACTTTGGCAGCTTCACAAATCGCCTTAAGTTCAGGTGGATCTGCAGAAATTTTATGATCCCAACCTTCCATATTTTTATCAATTGTAAAATGCTTCTCAATAATTTTAACTTGTTTTGCCAAAGACATAATCGGAGCAACAACACCAATGGTATGATCTGAATATCCTACCGGATATCCATAATTCTGTCTTAACATATCAATATTATTCAGATTAACCTCTTCATCTATAGGCGGATATATGGATACACAATGCAATAAAACAATTTCATTGCATCCTTCTCTTTCTAAACATTCTACTGCATTATTTATCTCTGACAAACCGCATAAACCGGTGCTGATTACAACAGGTTTCTTCTTTGTCGCAATATACTTCAGAAATGGAATATTATTTAAATCCATAGATGCAATTTTAATAAACGGGACCTCTAATTCGTCTACCAACAAGTCTACTTCCTGCTTAGAAAAAGGTGTAGAATTGAAATCGATTCCGACCTCATCACAATAATTTTTCAATTCTCTATGTTGATCAACATCAATATGATATTTATCAACAATTTCCTCTAATGTATAATCCGTACGGTTGCGATAATCATCTCCTAAAAAGTAATTATCCTCATATGTTTTCCTTGAAAAAATAGAATCCTTTGTCCATGATTGAAATTTCACACAATCCGCACCACAACTTATAGCCTCATCAATAATTCTTTTAGCCAATTCCATATCTCCATTATGATTGGCTCCAATTTCAGCTATGATATATGGTTTTATATTGTTTTGTAAATCTAAATAATTAAACATGTCCAATACTTCCTTTTTTATTTATCACATCTTTATAGCAAGAAATATATTCGTTCGCTACTCTATCCATTGAAAAACAACTTGCATATTTCATAATATAATTCGCATCCCAATCTGTATTTAGCCACTTTTCAATAGCGTTTGCAAGGGACTTGTCGGTTCGTTCTTTTGCTAATGAAGTTACTCTTTCATCATCCAAATCTTTTGCACATTCTACATCCGCAAACATAATTGCAGGTATTCCATATGCAATAGCTTCTAATGCCGCAATACTCAATCCCTCTGTAACACTCGACATAATCAACCCATCAGAAATAGAATAGTATTCCTGCATCTGTCCACTATTTAAGACACCTACATATTTTATTGACGAATCTAAGTTCGCAGCTTCAATTGCATGTTGCAATTCTCCATTCAAACGATCATTCCCACAAAAAATAATGCCTATATCATTCTGCATATTTTGCGGCAATAATTGAAAAGCTTTTATAATTTGAATCTGATTTTTTCTTTTCGTAATTTTGCCTGGACAAATTAATATTTTTTTATTATGAAATCCTAAGTTTGTTTTCAATTTTGTCGTAATTTTTTTTGCTCTGAAATCGGTTCCGTTCTGTATAATTCTAATCTGATCTTTTTTTAAATTTGGACATTCCATTGCAATCTTCTCCGCCAATCCTTTTCCTACGGCGACAACATTAATTCCATTTGTCATCATTACTTCCTTTTGCCATGCAATATCTCTTTCATTCAAATTTGATATTTTTTGATCCTTGCCAATAAATGCATGTGCTGTGAAAACATAAGGAATCTTCCTTTGAACACATACTTGTATGCACGCTCTACAAAAATCACCACAATCATGAATGTGTACTATATCGGGTTTAATTTCATCCAAAGCCAATTTAAAAGCTTGAACCATTATTTCAATATGCGATTTTTCCGAATTGGCAACCGCTACTTTCTCGGTATCAACAATATGAATATGTCCAAGATTCATTTCTGGCAAAGTACATTTTCCTAATATCAGATAAGAATCAATTTTTCTTCCTAAATACTCACATAAATCGCGAACCACAATCAAACCATTTTTATCACTAGAAAACCCCACCAATCTATCATCTGGAATCTTCCAAATTACAGATAACGCTTTCATCCTTACCTTAAGACCACCTTTCTCCGATATAAGACATCGGGCTTCCATTCATCCATTTTTTCAAACACATCCCCAAGTTGTCCCAATATTTCATAATGTCTTTCCATCGTCCACTCTTTCATGTATTCCTCATATTTCCAAGTCCCAAGCTGTTTCCCATTTGCCTGAAGTTCCAAGCTATCCATTGCCAATAATGGATTCTTAAAGAATAATGTACGATATGGTATGTAATCCCAGTTATAAAAAAGATAATTTAAACTATAAAATTGATATAAACCTTCTTGGTCCATCTTTTTTTCTAATTTAGGCAAATTCAAAATCAAATCATCATATTCTTCTTTTGTTTTCGGATTCCATGTAAAATCAAATGCACTGTGAGGATTAATTCCTGCATTAATCACTTGTATACCTATCTCAGGATATTCATGTCCAATAGTTCCGTACACTGTAAGGGCAAAATCCGCACCTTCATTCTTTAATTGTATTGGCGATACATCCGCAGGTATTTTTTTTATTCTTGGATATTTTTTCAAAAGCATGTCAATGATGATCATATCTCTTCTTTGTGCAAAAGGATGCATTTTTAAATACCAATCATAATTTTGTGTTTTTTCGGAAAGTTCTCCTAAATGACATAGCCAAGAAAAATAATTATCATCAAAAATCTGTTCCCCACACCAATAGCAATCTTCCTCAAATATGTGTGGACAAATAATAATTTTTGTTTTTCTATTTTCTTCCAAAACACGAACAGTCTTTTGTTTTTCTGCAAACGTAAAATTACTTTTATTTGTATAAAATACTTCTTCTGTTCCACCCTTCAGTCTTTTATCTATGTGTGCTTTCGCCCATTGCACACCATAATTCTGCTCATCTGGCGTCAACTGATTCCACATCTTTTTGAAAAAAGGATATGACGATCTATCACAATAGTCTAATGTTGTTTTAACCATTTTATAACACAAAGCATATGTAGGAATTCCTTTCGTTATTGCTATATCTCTGATATATCCATCCCACGATACTCCATCCGCCAACAAAACAACTTTAATGTCATTATCAAAAATATAATGATACCAAAATGTAATCGTTCGTATTTGACGTTTTAAAAACGAACGCATTTTTTTATCTTTCAAATCAAAACATGGTATGCGCGTTCGTAAAAAAACTCTTTCTATTGTGGTTCCAAAATGAATACCATATACATAGATGTTTTTCCAATCCTCCCATGTTGACAAATTATCCCATATCGTTTCACAAATTTCATCTGCCTCCGCTTCCAATGATTGATTCAAACTTGAATCAATTAACAACTCTACATTTAATGCTGCATAAATTTCTTTCATCAAAGGAGACGCATTCGTATAGGACGATCCGCCACGAAAATATCCCTGTATAATAGCATCATATTTCTGTGCAAAATAATTCCCACAATATGCATATATAGCAGAATTCAAATCATGTCTATTATCAAATGGTAACAAAACAATATTTTTTGAATTTGTTCTTTTATAACTTTTCCATATATTTGACATAAAATCAATGTATCTCTTTGTAGCCGCATCGCCATGAAATATATGCATATCATCCCAAATATAAAAATCGCATCCCAAAGTCAAATTGTGACTCTCCAATTGTTTAGCAATTTCTAGTCCAAAACGATAACTCGCTATCAAAATTCTCTGATTCTCTTTTTTTTGTTCTACACACTCTGCCAAACTGAGAATTTCTTTTCCCCCAAAAATATTTCCGCTTCTATGATTATCAACATAAGCTTTAATTTTAATAAATTCTGATAAAGACTGCGTTGCTGTCTCTGCGTCCACACCAGTACCAAATATGTATATTTCTTTTCCCGAAAATACTTTTTTGCAATCCTGACAGTTCAAATAATATTGTGTATTCATATAATTATAGATTCCTCATTTTCCTCTGCAAAATATATTTCGCATATTCAAAATCTTCCAGCGTATCGATATCGATTGATTCACTTTTTCCCATAATGTACGGAATTGTCTTTTTACAATAATAGGTTTTTTCTTTACTCAACAACGGATAGTCCAATATATATATCGCCCCATTAGGAATATAGTTTTTATTATTTTCTTGACGATTTCGCACCATTCCATTTTTTACCCCATATCCACACGATTGTAATATTCCACTTTCGTTAATGCTCATATACCAACTTGCAGGAGTTTCTGCTTCAACTACAGATACTAAAGTTTGGGCTTGTTTTTCTTTCAATAATTCATATGCTTCTTCTATATGTTTCGAAGTACGAAATGGCACAGTTGGAAGTAATACCATGAATGGTTCTGATTCATATTTTTTCCCTAATCTTTGTATTGCATCAATATAAACATCTACTGCTGATGCAGAATCCGAAGCCAGTTCTAAGGATCTCATATAGGGCACTTCTGCGCCATACTTTTTCGCAACACTCGCAATCTTTTCATCATCAGTAGTCACAACTACCCGATCAACGACCTTAGCATTCAACGCTGCTTCTATCGTATACGCAATAAGCGGTTTTCCCCCTAATTCTCTTATATTTTTCCCCGGCAGCCCCTTCGAACCACCTCTTGCCGGTATAATTGCTAACATAAATTTCTACCTCTGTCTCTTCTGTAACAAAAACCAATTAAAATCATAAACGGAGCTATTGTGGACCTTCACATTGGGTATTTTGGAGCACTCTTTCGCTGCTTTCTTATTAATTTCGACCACATCCATTTGTATATCTGGATAAAGTCTATGTAAAGCAATTTCATTATAGCCAATATTGCTTCCTATTTCTAAAGAACTGGTAATATAATCTGCTCTCTACTTTGTTAAATTCCACCAATAATGTTGCTTCTGCTCATCCAGAATTTCAAGTTGATTTTTGTCCTGATACTGCTGCCGCTTTAATGCATAATAAAAGTTATATTTTTCTAAACATTCATACAGTTGCTTTTTGACCATTATTTCTCTCTTAATATCTGCATAACTCATTTCTGCAATCCCCGCAAGATTGTTCTCATGCAATCGGTATATTGTATTACAATTTTGAACTTTTACGCCTGATAAACCTAAAAGTAATATGCGGGAATAGAAATACCAGTCGAATATATAATAATGGTATTCCTTTAAACTCTCTATAAATTCGTAGCTTAATTTATCAATATTGACTGCTGTATTGGATAATCCGAGAAAATTATATTCTCCTATGTCTTCAAACCTTATAACCTCTTTGGGCAGTTCTGGCATAAGCCTTTCCCCATTCATATTTACCAAATCATTATAAAAGAAAGCTTTATCTAAATGCTTCTCATATGTGTTGATAATATTTTGTACACGATTATGTGAAAAATAGTCGTCGCAATCTCCCAAAATCAACAGATCAGCCTGTCTTAATTTTGCTTGTCTTAGAAGCTCAATTCTAAGCTGCACCGGAGTCCTATTTCTGTATTCAATGCACTCTATATGCAACGCATATGGTGACACAATGGATTTTAAATCAGCATCTCCTATATCATCATTTAGCAATAATATTGAAAATAATTCATTTCCTTGTTGCTCCAATGATGTAAAAAAATCTTTTAAATATTTTTCTGCACTCTTATATACAACACTTCCAAATATTATTTTTCGATTGTTTTTATTTAACTTTTCTTCCATAACCCATAGACTTTCGTATTTTCAGGCACATCATCTAAAACAACACTTCCAGCACCAATTTGGCTATTGGCTTGGATTTTTTTCCCCTGAATAACCGTTGAATTAGCACCAATAAATACATGATCTGCTACCGAAACATTTCCGCATAACACGGCATTTACTGATACATGTGAAAAATCTCCTATTTGATTTTCGTGCTCAATAATAGCTCTTGTATTAATAATACACATTTTACCAACACTACTTCTAGCATTAATCACAGCACCTTTTCCAATGAAGCTCCCCTCTCCAATGGATCTATTATTAGCCAAAATTGCAGTTTTATCGATAATCGCAGGCAATTGATACCCTATTCTTTTTACCATCCTGTACAAATCATCCCGAATATGCGACTCGCCTAAATAGCCAATACAGATTGCAGCATATCGTATTCCCTTATCAAAAAAGCTTTGTAGTACACTATCATCACCCAAATAAGGATAATCGTACATTTTATCAAGCGGCTCTTTATCCGTATATCCTACGATTTCATATGTTTCCAGTTGCCGAATACTATCTGCCATACTTTCTGCATGTCCACCATATCCTATAAGAATAATTTTATCCATATTATTCCCCTTCAAAGACTTTTTTCATCTTTTCGAATTCATCCATCTGTCCCATATCCAACCATGCCGATTCATTGATTGGATATGCCCCCACTTTACATCCATTTTGTCTGTATTCATTCACTATTTCTGGGAAGTCAGCATATGTATTATCTGGTATATATTCTAACACTTCCGGATTTACCACATAACAGCCGGTATTTGTATAGAATGACAATGTTGGCTTTTCTTCCATTGATTCAATCGCACCATTTATTCCTGTATGAACAATACCATATGGGATTTTAAAATTTTTTACTGAACATATCATGCTTATTTTGTTTTCTGATTGCTTATGAAATTGATATATATTCGAAAAATCATCTCTAATCAGCACATCACAGTTTGATAAAATAAACGTATCCCTTAATTTATTTTTTAATAAAGATAATCCCCCTCCTGTTCCTAATGGTATATCCTCATCAATATACTCAATCTGATAGTCATGCAGGTTCTCATTAAAATATGCTTTGATCATATTCTTTCTATAGTTTAGAATCAGATAAAACTTGTGGCATCCAAATGTCCGAAATTGATCAATAATTCTTTCAATAATAGGCTTATTTCCAATTGGAATTAATGGCTTTGGCAAAACATTCGTATATGGTAGCAACCGTGTCCCCTTTCCTCCCGCCATAATTACAACCGGCACGTTTTTCAAAGCATTTGAAGATTTACTAATGTTTATTTGCTCGCAAAAAGTATTGAATTGTATATCTACTATCTCCAATTGTTCATTAACTATTGGTATTGCACGTAGCTGCCTTTTTACCAATTCCGATTTTGCCTGTTGTCTCTCCAATTCCTGCACATAATACGGATGTATTTGCATAACTTCTGAAATAGATATATTTAGATTTCCTGTTTTTATAAGCCATCTGCGAATATCTCCATCGGTAAGGGTTCCGATCAATCGTGCATCTTCATCTACAATAAATAGAATACCCCCACCAGTAATATCGATTTTTTGCATTGCATCCACGATCTGCATTGTAGGATACCCAATATATTGTCCTATTTCCGTATCATTCATTTATTATAAACCCCTTTTATTAGTATTTTCCTAAGATAATGGTTTTACTATAATTGCCGTTGCATCATTTCCATCAGGCAAACTTACATATCCAATTTTCTCTCTTTGGCAAAATTCCATAACTGCTTTTCTTACCCCAAGTAGTTTTGGGTGTCTGAAATCGTCAACAAATATATATCCCCCTGGTACCATTCTTGGATAAAAAAACTCTAAGCCAGCTTTAATTGGTTTATATAAATCTGTGTCTAAACTTACAAACGCAAATCGTTCATCTTCCAACCCTCTTGCCGTCTCTGGGAAATATCCTTCTTTAATAATTGCATTTGCCCGATATCCAATTCGCTCCAATACGACTTCAGCCGTTGCATCATCATCCTTCGTCACACGGCGAAATTCTCCGGAATCCATTTCCTCCTGTTCTGTAATATCTCTTGCATCAAAGCCTGAAAATGTATCAAACAAATATAACTTTCTATCTGGGAACAGGCGGCTAATATGGTTGCTAAATTCTCCTTTATATACTCCACATTCTGCAACAGCTCCCACTACATTGTTTCTATAAATTTCGCGAGCTGCAGACTCCAATGCAGAAACCCTTGGATGCTCATAATTAGCTAGATCATAATAAACATTCTTATCAAAATACATTGAATACGAAAAAACATCAATAACTTTTGAAATGTCCACTCTTTTTAATAATTCATAACGAACTTCTGTATAACCAGCACCATCAGATGATAATAAAATTGTAATATTATTCTCTTTATTTAAAACAAATTCATCCAACGTAATAATAGTCTTATTTAACGAATACTTACCAAGTTTATTATCAATAATATACTTTTCCGTAATTCCATACCGTTTATTAAGGATGTCTTTTACCAGCATACCGAATTCTCCAAAAGGATATATTGCAAATTCCGTACGTCCTTCTTGAATAAGTGTTCTAATTATCCTATCCGCTTTTAAATATTTCTCCACTTTTTCTCCTCCTATGTATTAATACTCATTTAATTTTTCTCTAAGCAATGTAGAATTTGTTCCCTCCGTATGTGGCAAGAAAATTGTTTCAACCCCATACTGTTTCATTTCTCTAGCAGTCTCCTCCCAACGGAGATTACCTTTCCAGTCGTCGCCAATAAATAATAGATTGTAATGTTTTTGATTCCAGCTGATTTTTTTATCTAAGGAATCAATTCTCATTACTTCATCTACATAACGTAGTGCTTGAATAATTTCCATTCTTTCCACCAAAGGCACCACTGCATTTTTCCCTTTATATTCTTGAACTAACTCATCTGAATTTACTCCTACAATTAAATAGTCACATCTGGAACGTGCATTTTTTATAAGATTTAAATGTCCTATATGGAACATATCAAACGTTCCCGCTGTAAAGCCAATAATTTTTTGTTCCATGTTACCCTCTATCTTCTTTAAAACTTAATAATCTTAATTTTGAAACAGGATGTACTTTTCGCTTTTCAACTGGAGGGAGTACCATATAATCCCCATATTTATACGTCAAATAAGTGTTATAATCTTGCATCCCCATCAGTTCTACTCTCTCAAACTCAACAAGTGTCAGATTTTCAAAGCAAGACCGAAGATATCCATTCTCATTTCCCGGTACTGGAAAAGTCAAAATTCTAATTCTTTTCGTATCTTTTCTATTACACTTTTTTATAAATTTATTATACGAGTCATACAACTTCTTATCTGGGATCTTGTCTAACATCGTATATGCTATCTTTTTAATTCCATTCTCCTGTACCTTTCCTAATGGTGCCCAAAAGCATTTCCGATATAAAAAGCAATGAGCATTATGTATTTTTCTTGCGAAAAAATTATCTGGCACATTATCATATGGCATTATATCAATGAACACACCCTGTTCATATGGCATATGTTCCTGTCGCAAACGAATAAACTTTGTGTGTTTTCTCCTTAGTTTTCCATATCCCCATCGATATCCCTTTGTGTTCCTATAATCTTGGAAATAAAATCTTTCATGATCCAATTCAGTTTCACAAGCTCTACGAAACTTTTCATATTCTGGTCGTAAAAAAGCTACATCCGCATCATCATCCCATGGTATGAACCCCTTGTGCCTAATAGCACCTAATAAAGTTCCTGCAGATATACAATACTTAATTCCACATTTTTTGCATATTCTATCTACCTCAACAAGCATTTCAACTTCAATCATTTGAAGTTCTCTTAACTCTGTTTCAGAAAGATTGTACCCATCTCTATTCGCAATCTCGTTCTCCATTATACTTTTCTCCACTATCCTATACGATAACACACCAAATAAAAAGCCCCACATTGCATGCAATGCGAGGTCTAATCTACTTCTTGTATCTCCTTTATCCGCGACTCCATTCGCACTCAACAAATCTTTTTTATCCAATTAACTTTATAATATTATATCGGATGCTTAGTTGCAAATCTTTAGCCGTTACTATATTTTTCTCTAAAGGATGTACCAATTACTCCCTCGATTCCTTTTTAATTTTCTCTCTCCCATTGAATATTCTCTCTAAGCACTTTTGCAATATTTCCAGCACATGTAACATTGTCTGGAATATGACTATTTACAACTGCATTCGCTCCTATTATACTTCCCATCCCCACTTCGCATCCTGGAAGCAAAGTAACTCCCATTCCGACCCAAACATGCTTTCCGGTTTTTATACTCGAGTAATTCGTTATTTCTTTACCACTTATCTGATCTATAATTTTATGGCTTCCCACGTTTACCTTCGCATATTAAGAATAACATATTATCTTCTCCAATTTGAATCAAGGAACTTTCTGCTCCCATTTATAAAAAGTCATTACTAGTCGTTTGTTTTCCTACCACAATCTTGCCATTTTTAGGACATCCGATAGTTGCACATCTTCCAATCCTCACATATTCGTCCAAATGCAATAAAGAATTATCTATGCTAGCAACAACACTGTTTCCACCTATGCGCACACAGTTTTCAATTTGTGTCTGTGAATTTTTTTATCCTCCAATAGTAGTGTTCTCTCCTATTTCAACTTTTTCTTTCAAAAAAATTTTTGAATTTTCGCAACATTTAATATGTGCTCTTTTACCCACTCCCGCATTTTGTGCTATCCAAACCACAGAATTTTCGTCAACTGATATAAATGATTGTTCCCCAATAATTGTTCCTGACTCAATATGCACGCAAGAGTTATTACTTACCAAAATGACTGTCCCTTCTTGAATGAAAACATCATCCTCAATAAGCACTATTGAAGTTTCATCACAAACAATCTGAACCCTATCTGCCAAAATAGTCCTAAAAGAAATTCTGCTTTTTTCAGAAAGCAAACAGCTGGTCGGGAAATCATCAACCATCAGCGGGCTCACAATGACTATTTTATTGACATTATAAGTCTCAACTTGTTTAGCTATTTCCCACACATATTTCTCACTGACTGCTACTACGATACGGTCAAATATATTATCTATTTCCTCTATTCGTTCGACAATCTTTTGGTGTATTTTATCAGGATTTACAAATTTATTAGACACCAAAAACGATACCACTTCTACACCTTTTGTCTCCAATATAGTAACATGCTCTTTGGGCTACAGTTTTTGCACCATAAATCTTGATTGTATATCCAGCACACTGCTGGTACAATGCATTTACATCAGCAACAACTATACGTTCTTTTTTCCCTTCATTCAATTACCTCTTTAGTCTCCTCTATTGTTCTAATTTATTTGCATATCGCTCCGGAACATTTGTAAATATATCTGTTACCCCAAACATAGCATACTCAGACAAACTCTTAATTCTAAGCACTCGTCCATCTTGATAAAAAGGTTCCTCTCCATTGTAGGCCCGAATTGGGAATTGTCTCATTTCATCCGGTATAATGCAATCCATACCTCCAATCCAAGGATGAAGTGCATCTGCATTTACCTCTCGCGCTCCATTAATACAATCCGACAAGTATCTTGCTAACATTCCGGTTTCCGCATCCGAATTACATTGTTTTATCAATTTTAACGATTCCGGCCAGAAAGAAGAATAAACAATATAATCCTGCATATCAAATTCTTTCACAAGAGAAACTGTCATTTTTTCAATATTCTGGTAATGAATTACTCCTGTTTTTAATTCAATATTGATCAATAACCCTCTTTGTATACAGTATGGTTTCAGCAGTTCCAAAACCTCACGCAATGTCGGAATAAAAGTTTGTGAACGATCATGCTTAAATCGCAATTCTCTCAGCTCTTGAAGCGTCAAATCCGCAATTCTTCCATCTCCATCGGTTACCCTTGACACACTCTCATCATGAAATACAACGATTTCTCCGTCTTTGGACAACTGTACATCCAATTCTACGCCTGCAACATTAGGCAACTTTGCGGCAGCCTCAAATGCCGGCAGTGTATTCTCCGGATAAGCCATACTGCATCCTCTATGCGCCCAAATTCTTATATTACTTTCCTGTTCTGAATAATTTTGACTTCTTTGGGAACCGTTTTCTTTCAGAAACTTCTCCATAATACAGGCAGCCATCACGCTTTCTTCTCTTGTAATAGCCGCATGTATATTTACATCCTGCCCACAAATCTTTCGCACAAAGTAGTCTAATTCATATTGGAGCCCACTTCCTTCATACTCATATTCATATACATCTCTCTTTGCTGCATTCTCATAGCGAACTTCAAAATGCTTCGTCAACCACCACGGAGCCTCACAATAAATATAGCCTTTCGTGCCGGAGATAATCAATTCCCCTTCGGATTTCACACCGATTCCGGTCTTGGCTAAGCCAATGCCATTTGAATATGCAAAACTAACCTTTGTAAACTTATCCACCCCATTCGGAGCATACACAGACTGAAAATTCATGTCTTGATAATCCGTTCCTAAGAGTTTCATGATTGGAAGTAAAGAATAACTTCCAAGTTCCGTAAGACTTCCACCGCAGACAATATCAGTATACTCGCGCATATTTGTAGGGACCAACTTTGTAAAACAGGCTTCCACGTCACAGATTTCGCCAATCACACCGCTTTGTGCCATCTCTATCATTGCAAGAAAGCCCGGGCAATACGCAGTCTTAACTGCTTCCAACAAAACACGTTTCTTTTTTACCGCCAAATCATATACTTCCTGTGCTTCCTGAGCACATAAAGTCATTGGTTTTTCACACAAAACATGCTTGTTCTCAATCAAAGCCGTCTTTATATATTTGTAGTGAGTCTCATGTGGTGATGCAACATAGACGGCATCCGTCAATTCCATAAGTTTCTCCCAGGAATCCGTTGCGAGAGGAGCTTTCTGCCCCTCATTTCCAATGGACTTTACAAAACGTTCTGCACTTCCCTTATGCGGATTATAAACACATACAAGCTGCACATTTTCAACTTTTGCTACCGCATCTGCAAAACGATGCGCAATTCTCCCCGTCCCGATCATTCCAAGTCTTATCATAATATCAACTATTCCTCTACACTTGATGGTGCTGTTGCCTCTGATTCATATACGCTTCTGTTATCCCTGCCATTGCAATTGCCTCATCAGCAGTCAATTTATACCCGTTTTTTTCAACGCCATTGATTTTGCTTACAAAATCACTGATTTCATATCGGAAACCATCTCCTTGAAAGGTTGGTTCATATACTTCTACCTTGGTCGGATCCTCATAATGGATTTCAAACCGGCGAGTAAGCCACCATGGAGACGGTGCTAAAATATACCCTTCTGTTCCCGCAATAACCAACTGTCCTTCTGATTTGACAGCCACGCCGTTCTTGGCGGTTGCCATCGCCTTCGGATAGGTCAATTCAACCTTCGTATACCAATCTACTCCATCCTCACCATACAGTGTCTGGAACTGCAAATCGGTATAGCCACTCCCCAAAAGTTTAATTGCAGGGAGAAGTGTATAGCTTCCGAACTCTAGAAAGCTTCCGCCATAGCTGGCATCGGTTCGTTCCCTCGAGTTACGATTCGCCAGACGGGTAAAACAAGCTTCGACGTCAATAATTTCTCCTATTTTTCCGCTCTTTGCCACGTTGATCAGCTGTTGAAATCCCGGACAATACGCGGTCTTTACCGCTTCCATGAGAACCAGACCGTTATCTTTTGCATACGAATACAGTTGTTCCGATTCTTTTTTTGTAAAACCAATCGGTTTCTCACAGAGTACATGTTTGCCGGCTTCCAATGCCGACTTTGCATACTGAAAATGAGTTTCGTTCGGTGACGCGATATAGACCGCATCTACCTGCCCAAGGAACTGTTCATACGAATCGCTGTAATTTGGAATATCATGACGATCCTGAAATGCCTGCACACTATCTAGTTTAGGATTGAAAGTACATGCAATATTAATTCCACTGACATATTTTGCTTCCGAGATAAAACGCGGTGCAATACGTCCTGTTCCTACAACCCCAACATTTACAATACGGAATTGATTCTTACGAAGTTTTGTAGAAGATATATCCGGCGTTCGTTCCAGATAGACAACCTTACAGAACTTGCCCAGATAGTCAAATGTTCCAACCCAATCCGATCCTACCGTAAAGATATCAACGTTATATTTTTGAATATCTTCTATCTTCTGTCCATCATGGTCCTCCACAATAATCTCGTCCGCAAATCCTGTCTTCTTCACATTTTCAATTCGTTCCATGATAGAATCCACGACATTAACTTTCCCACGCGCTTCATCAAAATGTTCGGTTGTAACACCCACGATCAGATAGTCGCCAAGTTCCTTGGCATGCTTTAACAGATTGTAATGTCCCTGATGGAACAGATCAAAAGTTCCATATGTAATCACTTTTGTCATATCGTTTCCCCCAAGTGTGTATGAACAAATTTATACACCTTTTCTCCGCAGTCTCCGTGAATACTAGCATTAATATTTATATATGCCTCCAGTTGGTTTTCACGATTGAATTTTTCACCAGGTAATGCTCCATCAAGGAAATCTTTTAATGTATGAAATACATCTTCATAACAGGCATATCGCAGCCATTGTGATTGAGTTGTAAATCCGTGAATATTTTCATAGATTTCAGTTTCTGAAAACGCCGGTCTAACTTCTTCCACTTCCCCATTTTCTAATTCTATACCGTATACCTTTCTGCCCAAATCACGATACAACAAATATTGATATCCAGCACCTTTTTCCCTAAAAAACATTCCCACAAGCGTACACGTACAATAATCATCGTCATGATTCTTGTCTGCATCACAGAAAGGCACCCACTCTTCTACATGTCCTGTTTCCGAATTCAACTTGACGAACTTATTTCCAAAACGTGGTGCAAATAACACAAAATCCTTTCCAAACGCAACAGAACTAAAATAATCCTGGTTTGTCAGATATCCCCTATAAGGATTCCTTGCTTCCATCCCATCAAGATATAAGTCAAATTCTGTGGAATCTCCTGTTTCTTCATCCCATCGTCTTACTATAGTACCTTCACTTGGCAAAAGCCAAAAGATATTTTTATCTTCGCTCTCCGGGTACATTTCTGCATATGCTCGACCAACATGGATGGAATTCACTTTCGTCTTCAACGTCTCCGCCTCGATGGTCAAGTACTTATCTCCATCATAAGAAAGAAATCTTAATTTGCCTTGATGCAGACATCTTGCACCTCGTTTCCATTCACCGTTTACAACGCCTACATTAAAGGTGCCAACACCCCTGATATAATCAACCGCCTTAGTCTTCAGGTGGAAACGCACCAGATCCGGGTAGCGGTATGGCACAAGAAACACATAATCTCCATAGATAAAAATATCTGCAAAAGCACCATAGCGCTTTACCTTATGTTCCAAAGAAATTGTCTGAATGTGCTTCTCTTTATCAATCAGCAAAATATGCTCTGCATTCGCCGGAAATACATAAATTTCACCATTTCGCTCAATCGCACGATAATAATAATTTCCACTCGCATAAGATGACAGATTGCAATAAAATTGATACTTTCCATCATTATTCGGAGAATAATAAAGTTGGTTTTCATATGTTACCGCAAACTTATCCTCATGATCACCACGAGGTACATAATACACTGTTCCCTTCCAATCATCCTTTTCCGGCAGACGATGAATTCGATTATTCAGGATAAACAGTGGTTTCCCGACCACACCAAACAGAGCAGTTACCGATGAACCGGCATCCCCGATATATGCATCCGACAACGCAATACTGTTTTCAATACTTGGTGTATCGTCATAGATCCCCAGTTTATGATCAATAAATTTTTGTTTTAAAACATCATACTCTGCTTTATATTCTTTTCGCATCGATGCAAAGGTCGATTCCAACAACGGATGCGGTCTCCACAAGATACACGCGTCTTTCCTGTTCTCAAATTGTTGAAAAACATATGCCATCTTCTTCAGAAAGCTTTCTGTATTCTCCAACATTCCGCCAATACTTGTATTGTAGAAATACACCTTTTTCCCTTTTATGGTTTCTTTCCATTCATCCGGTATTTCCGGCGGATTCTGGCACATATGAATAATACGGTCAAACTTTGGAGACCCGAAAGCCAAGAATTTTTCATCCGGTATTCGTTCATCGAAAAATTCACGATAACTTTCATGTTGGATAACTATGTAATCCGCATATAAATAAACCGGACACAAAGCCTGCCCCTCTGCCATATCTCCGGATGTCGCATAGTAAGGAATATAAACCAGACATTCTGTATATTTTTTTAAATTGCTCGAATAATAGAACGGATCCACCGAAGTTACAACATTGGCTGCATCATATGGATTATGAATGAATACCGCATCCGGTCTGCGGACTTCAAAATCATATTTCTTATAATCCGTAATCGGTACATAATCCGGATATAGATCACCTTCATAGTGAAGTGTTCCTAAAGTACCATCCGGATTCTTATCATAATACGGAATCGGAATGACATATGCCTCACACTCCGGATCTGCATCCGCAGCCTTCCAGACGCTCTCCAGAGAATCCCACATGCTGGCTTTATATGGCAAAAACACCATTTCCTTTTTGTCAGGAAAATCTTGTTCAAAAGCTGCTTTAATTTGCTCCATCTGCCTGATCAGTTCCTTGATCGCATCCGACAGTTGCAAAGAATCCATGCATTCACTCACACGAAACAAACACTCACAATAACTTTCCAGTTCGGTAACGGTCCGTGTTCCAATCCCTCGCAATTGCTCAATTCGTGTTCCGAACGCGATTGCAAGATCCTGCACTTCTGTCAAGAATTCCGTAAGCAGCTGCTTTTCCGGTGCTTTATCCTGCTGTACATTCGAACACTTTTTTTCTATCACCTGTGTTGCTTCTTCCATGCATTGAATTGTCTGTTGTAATCGTTCTCTGACAACTTTGCTCATTCGCCTGTATCTCCACTTAATGGAAAAGTAATTTCCCTACTGTTCCTTTTCTAATTGTTTTTCCAGTTCTTCCAGTTCTGTATCACAAGGCACCATTGTCTTTACCTGTGCAATAATTTCTCTTGCCGGATCCATCAATCCCTGCCGGATCAAAAGCTGAAGCTGTTCCTTGATTTGTACGATCAGCTGCTGCATCTCCGGTGACATTTCATCCGTATTTGCAAGAGATTCACCCTCATCGCAAGTATTCTGCGGTATTGCAGCAACAATAAGCTGCAGAATCTTCTGCACATCACACCCTTGCTGCTCCAAAGCTTGTATTTTCCCACCGAAATATTCCCATAGCGCGTTATGTCCATGCATAATACGAATTGTTTTGGAAAAAATCCCAAATACTTTATCCTCTGATTCCATATTATACTCAAAAGTATTCATTGCCTCTATCAATATATCGGCAATTTCTTCGAAAGCATACACATGCTGCTCATTCCAGCATAACTTTTCAATATATTTGCCAAGATTGTCTGTACTCTTTAATTTTAGTCCATCACAGATCAGAATGGAATAGATTTCTTTGATTTTGACCAGGTCAAAACATTCCCCGACAAAAGGAGCAACCTGCAGAGTGTATAGTTCCTGCGGATTCGCGCTAAAATATGCATATTCCTGCAGATACGCAAATGCATTCTGTTCTGATTGCCGGAAAAACTCAACGCCTTCTTCCAATGTCTGTTTGCGCAATCCAATATAAAACAATGCTTTAGCAAGCATCTCCTCCAGAAACGCCCGAAACAACCGTGTACTATATTTCTCCTTTTTCGCCGTCTCACATAATGTATATGCGTGAAGATAGTCCTCTTGTCCCATATAGGCCAGAATCTGAGCTGCATAAAAACTTCCCGTGTATAATGTAAGCTCCATTTCTTCCCATGTTCCGGCACTATTTTCACGAATCATGCGAATTCCCGCGCTTCCCAGTTCTTCCATCCTGGCATAATCATCCATTGTACGATATTCCTGAAGCAGCTGCAGACGCCAGCGAAGTACCATCGGTTCTTCCATGATCATCTGCTCCAGAAGAACCCGGTTTCTCTCGAAATGTGCCCGCTTCTTTTCCTCGGTATCGTATACATATCCGTAATGATCGACTCTCGCACACAAACTCTTGTTATCGCCGCTTATCGGCGCAAGATATTCATGAATTTTGCTTCGAAATTCCAGCTGTGGTGTTCTCTTCGCCATACGTCCGACACGGGTATCCGTAAATTGTGAGCCCTGCATATCCAGGTAGTTTCTCTGTACATAACTGGCGCTCGCATAATGCTTATATTCTCCACTTGTAAAGAAAGCGACCAGATCCTCTGTATCGGAAAACCACTCATCATCATCCAGATAAAGAAACCATTCCCCCTCTGCCATCCGAAGTGTTACATTTCTGGCCTCTGAGAAATCATTACACCAGATGAAATCCGCAATCTTATCCGCATATTCTTCCAGCACCTTGCGAACCTCCGGTGAACAGCCTGTATCCAGAATGATCAGTTCACTAGGCACAGACTTCCGGATCGCTGCAAGCGACTCCAGGCACTTCCCGATCGTATCCTTGCGATCCGAAGCCAGCAAGGCAATGGAAAGAGCGATATTCTGTTTTGTCTTCACCGTCTGTTGCATAATTTTCTCCCAAATTAATTTAACTGTTTCTCCAATTCGCTTTCCAGATAAATAAAATCTTCATCATCCGGCAGCATCCGGCGCAACTGTTTTACGATTTCCAGTGCCTGTTTGTACATTCCGTTTTCCGTTAATGTAAGAACCTGCTGCTTTACTTCTGAAGCCATCTTCTCTAACTCATTTTCAGCCTTCTGCTTTCCAATGTTGTCCTGTTGTTGACCAACCAGCTGCGCAAACGCTTTTACCGTCTCCCCCAGCGCCGGCCACGCAATTGCGGCCTGCTTGAGATTCTCTAATCTGCTGTTCCAATCGGTTTCCGCACATTCCAACGCTCTTTGAATCCACACTGCGCCGCGACAGGATTCCTCTACCATTTCCATCTCACCGGTGAAAGCCTCATCGGTATATACCCATTGTGCATATTTCAGATTACAGGTTGCATATTCCCAAAGGTACTGCTTTAATTCCTCATAACTTTTGCCGGCTGCACATGTTGTTATGACAGCATTTACCGCTTTCGCATGGAAATAATCATAACGGATATTTTCCTGTGTCTGTAATTCGATCAGATGCATACGAATCTTATCCCACAATTCTTCGGAGTGATAGGATTCCAGCACCATTACCTGCGCCATCCACTGCGAAAACGGCAGTTCCAGAAGCATCTGTTCCAGTGGAAGAATATGAGCTTTCCCATAAGTCCAATACTCGTCCTCCATAAGGAGAAATTCTCCGTTGTTTTTCAGCTTCATCTGCAGATCCTGCATGAGTTCATCCGCTTTCTTCACATCTTTGACAAATGGAATGCTTTCTTCAATGATCTGCTCCTGTTCGTTTTTCACCTGCTCATCGTGCAGCTTACAATTCTCCACAAAGGCATTGCCGCACTCTGCTAATTTCTCCTGCAATTCGTTTTCCTCGTCCGAGGTCAGATCACCGGTCTTTTTCTTTTGCATCATTGCCTTGATCCAATAATAATAAAGACTGTAGTTCGTCTCGTAAGGGTTTCGTCCATCCTGTGTGAAAACCGCACAATCGTTCAATGCCTGATCCGGTTGATCCAGCCACAGATCCGCCAAAAGCGCCGCCACATAAAAAGCGCCCCTGCACTGATTTGCAAACGGTTCATCCACATTTTTTACCAATTCAATCGCTGATACGGCATACGTTCGAAGTTCTGTCGCAACCGATGGATCCGCATATTCCTGCAGAATCTGAAGATACCATTTCATATTGTTCGGCTCTGTTTCGATGAGATTCTTTAATATCTGTACATTGCGTTCCCGATGCTTACACCGCTCTTCTTCATTTGCAAACGCATATCCATAGTGATGTACAAATGCATCGATTTTCTTGCATCTTCCTCTTGCCGGTACGAGCGACTCATGCACACTTCCCTCAAAATGCGTATCCGCTTCCAGCTTCATCATACGGGCTACCCACTCATCCACATAAGAAGATCCGTCTGATTGTAAATAATTGCGGGCTTTATATACTGCCTGTTGATATTCCTTATATTCACCTGTCTGAAAGAATGCAATAATCGGCGTCACATCCTCAAACCATTCATCATCATCCAGAAACAGAAACCATTCTCCTGTTGCAAGTGCAAGTCCTGCATTACGGGCCTTCGCAAAATCATTGCACCATGTAAACGGGACAAATTTATCTGCATAAGATTCCAACGGCTTTTGCCACGTATCCGGGCAACCGGTATCGACGAGAATGATCTCCGTATTCAATTCGTCCCTTATTCTTTTCAGAGAACGTAAACATTTTTCCGTTGTATCTTCTCTTCCCGAAACAAGAAGGGATATCGATAATAATTTATCTGCCATCTTTTTCTCCTATGCATTTTCTATCATTGTTAATCGAATCCGAAGCGTCAATTCTGCCAAATCCAGATCGTTCGGTTTCATCTGTTTCAGTTGCTTTAACACGGAGAGGGCATCTTCATATTGCTTCTTATGTACAAGCTTATGAACCTCCTCAAGTACCCCTTGCTCCAGCCTTTCCATTTCTTCTTTGGCCGCATCCTCTTTCCTTACGACTTCCTCACCCAAAGCATTCATGTAAGACTTCATCACGTCCGCCCATTCCGGATTCACAACGACGATCTCACGATAAATCTCCAATGCACGCTTCATATCGGTTGCTTCCAGCGCAAGCGCGTCTCTGACGCGAAATGCCACCTGACCATAGATTGGAAGAAGTTCCAATTCTTCCTCAATGATCTCTTGTTTATAGTATTTGTCAAGAAATGAGGTCGCTTTATCTGCAAAGAACTGTAACGCTTCTCTCTTTTTGTCATATCCCTGCCCGACGCTATGTAACACCTCAACCTCTGCCATACACGTATCAAAGTACGCATAACGGACATTCTGTTCGGTTCGCATTGTCTCAAATTCCAACTTCTTCAGGATCATATCGGAATACTCCGCATTGGACAGATAACGGATTAAATCCTTGCACCACTTATCATATGGGATTGCCAGATAATACGGCTCTGTCGCAATTCCATGTTTATTCATAATTGCAGATATATTCTCCGGTGTTAAAAATACATTCGAAGTACTCTGCAAAAACTTCTGAAATTCTTCCGGCAGGATTTCCGCATTCCCATCCATGTCTGCAACAAGAATTCTTGCATAATGCAGGTACCACTGTGATCCCTCCAGTTGCGCTACAATTCGTAATAACCGCTCGTATTTCTTTTGATCCTTCTCTTCCCAAGCCTGTATTTCAATAAAGAATTTTGGCTGTACCACGGGATTGTTCCAAGCCAGTTGGGCCACTTCGATAAATTCCTTTGTCGTCGGCAATGTTGCCATCGCTTCCGCCACAGCTTTCAAGAATCCGTCAAACAAATATACCCGGTTCTTATCCCACCCCATCTGTGCAACATATTTCTTAAGTTTGCCTGCATCTTTTCGTTTCAGTTCACAGGCACACAGAATCGAATACGCTCTCTGCTGTGGGAAAACATCAAACGCCTCTCCGACCAAGAGAGAACTTTTCTGATTGGCAAATCGTATTTTATTCTTCGATAACGCCTTTTTAATTTTAAAGTATCGGTGAATACTGTCCTCCGCCTCGCTCCACTTTCCCATATCAAAGTAGACGGTAGCCTTACAGAGATACATATAAGCGTGGCACATCTCGTTCATACGTGGATCCTTTAATCCACGCTCCGCCATCTGTAAACTATCCTCAAATTCACCTAAAAAGAACTTTCCTTCTGCGGCTCCGGCATAAAAGGTTCCGATGTCCCAATTATCCCTCTCATTGTTTCGATCCTCGGTAAACGCTAAGCTTTCCTCGCCAAATCGGTACATCTCCTGATAATCCTTGATGGATCGGTATTCCTGCATCAACTGTACACGCCAGCGAAGACGCTCAGGTTCTTCTTTAATCATTTCCAGAAGCAGTGGTGCATTTCTGTCAAAATGTTTCCGCTTTGCTTCCGGTGTCTGGAAAATATATCCGGTATGGTTTGCAATCAATTCCAGATTGAATGCCTCGCCGCGTATCGGTGCCATGTATTCATGAATCTTACTGTGAAAGCATGTGTCCGCATCCAGCTTGATCATGCGGCTTGCCCAGAAATCATCATAATGAATAAAATCTGCGTCATAATAATTTCTCTGGATATAATTGACGCAACCGTATTTTCTGTACTGTCCGCTCTTGAAAAACCGAATCAGTGCCTCGGGATTTTCAAACCATTCATCATCGTCGATGTACAGAAACCATTCTCCGTGTGCTGCTTTCATTCCCACATTACGTGCTGCTGCAAAATCATCGCACCATGTAAAAGGAATAATCTGATCCGTGTACTTTGTGAGTTGCGCCCGAAGTTCCGCCGGACATCCCGTATCAACCAGGATCAGTTCCGAATCAAGGCCTTCCAGAATCGGGACAAGGGAATCCAGACAGCGAATGGTAGTGTCTCTTCCGCATACCAGCATTGAAATTGTCAATTTACATTTTGCCATCATTCTTTTCCTCTCTCAATTTCATCAATTAATCCGAGCGCCCTCTGCGCTATATCCGGAAGACACAATGTATATCCGTTCAATATCTCCGGCTTATAATACCGGGATAATAATATCATCACTTGCTCATGATAATTTTCCCGTAAAAACGTTCTTTTTGTAATAGCAATCCGTTCCCAATATTTCCGGCTTTCTTCTATCATCATATCACAGAGCTGCTTATGATCCCAAATACTTCTCCATATCGTTTCCGCAGAAGTCCCTTTTGCGTGTTCCACCAACAATTCCAACAAAATCGGCATCAGACGCGGATATGCATATACCACACTTTGATTCCATTCCAGTTTCAGGAACAGGCGTATTACCTCTGCTTCATTATCCTGTGCCAGATTACACAGAAGCTGAACCAGATACGCTTTCTTTTTATTGATCATATCATAAGTACTGTCAACAATAAGTGCTTCCTGCCAGATTGCATACTGTTCTTCGTCTTCAGTGATCTCTTTTTCCAGCGCAAAATACTTCTCAATGCATGCCTTTGCTTCATCCCACGCCTTCTTTTCCGCAGAACCGATTGCTTCCTGCAACAGCAGATATGCAACACCCAGCCGACTGCAATTTTCACTTGATAAAGCCTTTCGCACCTCATCCAACGCTTCATCCGCGCGATTCTGTTCCAATACAGACTCCACCAGGCCTGCATAGAAGGTGGCCGCCAGCCGCTTCATAACCGGTTGTTTCTTATAATTTTCATTTTGTAAAGCCACTCTACAGAACCGTTCCAGTTCTTTCCACTCTTCTGCCGAATAATATTCCTGTACCAACTGGATCGCCCAACGCAGCTGATCCGGTTTTTCCGCCATCATTTCTTTTAACAGAGGCACATTTCTTTCGTATCGCTTTCTCCGTTCCTCCTCTGTCGCATAAATATATCCTGTATGATTGGCGATTGCTTTAATATTTTTTCCTTTTCCATATACCGGATCAAGGTATTCATGAATCTTGCTTCGGAAACGCACTTCATCGTTCAAACGCACCATTCTCGATACCCAGTTATCGGTATAGGTCAGATATTCCGGATCGAAAAAGTTACGCTGCACATAATTGGCATATCCGTAATCACGATACTCGCCATTGGTAAAAAAGCGAATGATTTCATCTGCATCTTCGAACCATTCATCATCATCAATATACAGAAACCACTCGCCTCTTGCCTCAGAAAGTCCGCAATTTCTTGCCTTGGAGAAATCATTACACCACAAAAAGGGAATAACACGATCTGTGTACTCCCATAAGAGTTCTCTCACTTCCGGTTGTGTACTTGTATCCACAACAATCAATTCGCACGGCAGATGTTCCATGATTGGAAGCAAGGAGTCCAGGCATCTTCGAATTGTTCCGATCCGGTTTGACGCCAATAATGAAATTGATAATAGTGGCCGTCCATGCTCCATATATAATCCGTCCCTGTAATAAAAAAAGGAAGAGTGAAACATTCGAAGCATTTCCCTCTTCCTTTATGAATTCCTAGAAAATTACTGTAATAATGACAGTACCCCCTGTGTTGCCTGGTTGGCCTGCGCAAGCATTGACTGACCTGCCTGAGCAAGAATGTTGTTCTTGCTGTACTCAACCATTTCTTCTGCCATATCGGTATCACGGATCTGTGACTCAGCAGATGTTGTATTCTCTACAACGTTATCCAGGTTGTTGATCGTATGCTCAAGTCTGTTCTGGATAGCACCGAGACTGGATCTCTGTGCGGATACCTTGGAGATTGCCTCTGCGATCGTATCAATTGCGTAAGTAGCTTTCGCACCGGTTGTGTCAACAAGATTCAGTCCCTTAACTCCAAGACCTGCGGCAGTCATGCTATCGATCGTAAATGTAATCTTGTTCGTTTCATCCGCATCAGCACCTACATGAAGTCCCATCTGAAGTCCCTGTGTGCTCTGAACGGTACCCTCTGAGATAATGAAGGTAATCTGTGTATTGTCGTTAGCGTACTGTGTGCCGGTCTTCCAGTTCGCATTAACAGTTCCGGTTCCGCCAACGGTTGCAATCGTCTTTGTTACTTTTGCCTCATGACCTGCATCGGTTCCGATGGAAGATGCCTTACGAAGTTCGTCTGCGATTAACGAATATGCCTTCTTTGCGGAAATAACCGACGCGTCATTATCGCCGACACCGTCAACCTTTCCGGTTGTAGCATTCTCAGTCATTGCAACCATCGTCTGTGTTCCGACGATAACCTTGTCGCCATCCTTGACTAGCGATGCGATCTGTGTAGCAAGAAGTACATTCTCGGCAGTATCAACCGAAGTCTTATCCTTGGCAATTGTATACTCGGTTCCGTTAATCTGGATAATGCTTCCGGTTCCCGGCTTGCTTGAAACGAATTTTCCTGATGTAATTGCTTCTCGAATATCTGAAATCGTAGTTCCAATCGTGTATCCCTTTGAACCGATGGTAATCGTAGAACCGAATTTCAGTGCATCCATCTTAAATACACCGGTTCCGGTTCCGACACCGGTTAAGGAACCAATAATACCAGCATCCTTTGCAGAGATGACATTGGTTGTTGTCTTTCCGTTACCTTTCAACAGATATGTCTCATTGAACTTCGTTGTCTCAGCAACACGATCGATTTCTGTTGTAAGCTGAGAGATCTCATTCTGGATTGCCTGACGATCGCTCTCACTGTTTGTTCCGTTGGCAGCCTGTGTAGCAAGTTCGTTCATACGCTGTAACATAGAATGTACTTCTGTTAAAGCACCTTCTGCTGTCTGTACTGCGGAGATACCATCCTGTGCATTGGTAGATGCCTGATCCAATCCTTTGATCTGCTTGCGCATCTTCTCCGAAATGGAAAGTCCTGCTGCATCATCTGCTGCACGGTTGATCTTGTAACCGGATGATAACTTCTCTGTTGCCTTTGACTGAGATGAAGTTGTGATGTTTAACATTCTGTTGGCGTTCATCGCCTGCATGTTGTGCTGTACTACCATTATTTGTTTCCTCCTTGAATCCTACGTAACGTCCTTGGTTACTTGTTTTGATAATATAGGCGCTTTCTGAACGCCTCGGGTAAACGACGCTTGCTGGGCGTCATAAATGGTGTTTGCTGGACACCATTTTTACTTGGTTACTCTTTATATCGGGCTTTCTATGGATTACTTAACCCCAAAGAAGAAATTTTTTCTATATTTTTACAGATTATTTAATACAGATTCCTCCATATGCAATTGTTAAATTAGTAATTTGTGAAATTTTGTCGAAATGACAGATTAGTAGTTTTGCGCATCAAGATAGTTTTATTCAAGACAAAAAGGCGGCGGGAGCAACCCGTCGCCAGTTTTGTAATAGTAGTATAGCAATGAATAGCAAACAGCAATTAACCAAGTAAGGACAGTACACCCTGATTTGACTGGTTCGCCTGAGCGAGCATTGACTGGCCGGCCTGAGCAAGAATGTTGTTCTTGCTGTACTCAACCATTGTCTCAGCCATATCAGTATCACGAATCTGTGATTCAGCACTTGTAGTATTCTCAACTACGTTGTCCAAGTTGTTAATTGTATGCTCAAGTCTGTTCTGAACAGCACCGAGTGCAGATCTCTGAGCAGAAACCTTAGAGATTGCATCGCTGATTGCATCGATCGCGTATGTAGCCTTAGCACCTGTCTTATCAACAAGGTTCAGTCCCTGTACGCCAAGTCCTGCAGAGTTCATCGTGTCGATGGTGAACGAAATCTTGTTTGTCTCATCGGCATCAGCACCTACGTGGAGACCCATCTGTAAGCCCTGATTCTTCTTTACAGATCCTTCATTGATAATGAATGTAACCTGTGTATTGTCAGTAGCGAACTGACCTGCATCTGCCCAGTTAGCCTCGGCAACTTTCTTATCAGCGCCTGTAGCATCTTTCATCTTCAGATCTGCCTTCTTTGCAACCTTTGCTTCACTTCCTGCATCTGCACCAATAGAAGATGCCTTACGAAGTTCATCAGCAATCAGGCTGTATGCTTTCTTAGCAGAGATAACAGATGCATCATTATCACCGATACCATCAACCTTACCAGTTGTAGTGCTCTCAGTCATGGCAACCATCGTCTGTGTTCCAACGATAACCTTATCGCCATCCTGTACTAAAGCTGCAATCTGAGTAGCCATAAGCTTATTCTCGGTTGCATCTACATCGCCGGAATCTGCAACAACTGTGTACTCTGTACCATTGATGGTAACAATACTTCCGTTACCAACTGCACTCTTGACAACCTGAGTATGATCTGTAAGCTTACCAGATGTAATGACATTTCTGATATCCTCAATTGTGGTACCAATGGTATATCCCTTAGAACCGATCGTGATAGAATCACCGAACTTAAGAGCAGCCATCTTGAAGACAGCTGTACCTGTTCCAACACCGGTAAGCGTTCCCTTGATACCTGCATCCTGAGCTGCAATCTTAACTGTAGATGTCTTTCCATTACCCTTTAACAGGTAAGTCTCGTTGAACTTGGTTGTCTCAGCAACACGGTCGATCTCAGTTGTTAACTGATCGATCTCATCCTGGATGGAAGAGCGGTCAGACTCACTGTTTGTTCCGTTGGCTGCCTGAGTTGCAAGCTCGTTCATACGCTGTAACATAGAGTGAACTTCAGTTAAAGCACCTTCAGCTGTCTGTACTGCGGAGATACCATCCTGAGCGTTTGTAGAAGCCTGATCAAGACCTTTGATCTGCTTACGCATCTTCTCAGAAATAGAAAGTCCTGCTGCATCATCTGCTGCACGGTTGATCTTGTAACCTGAAGATAACTTCTCTGTAGCCTTTGACTGCTGAGTTGTTGTTACATTGAGCATTCTGTTGGCGTTCATCGCCTGCATGTTGTGTTGTACTACCATAATAATTCCTCCTTGAATCTTTGTCCCCCGCGTCCTTGCGGTTCGTTGTTTGTTTGTGATGTCTATCCTGGCGGCCGTACGCTCCGTCAAGCTGTCGATCACGGTACCGTAATCAAAGACAACTCTTTGTTTACTTACTTTTTATATCGGAGAAAACCCCCGATACTTTATAGCAAAATAAGAAGAAAATTTAAATTTTCTCCCTGCTACCATATCATGTTGCGACTACTTCTTACCATCCATATATCTTGAGTCCATGTATCCCGAATGCGTCATGGTTTTATAATATCCCGTAATCGCCTTACTGTTTGCACGCACATCCTTGGCATGCTTTCTTACCGTTGTGAACTTCTGCATCATCAGATCCTTGTTGCGCGCTTCCTGCGCCTGGATCATGATACTTTTGTCCGTCACGCTGCGAATGCATTTCTGCAATGCCTTAATCGTGTCGGCATACTGCTCCTTGTTCGCCTGCAGTTCTTCCTGAACCTGCGCATAGAGCTTCTCGAAGCCGCTGTCCAGCTGATCAAGCTGGTCGATGCAGGCACTCTTGTCCTCCACCGTCTTGTCAAAGTCATCCACCGGAGTTGCCTGATCGGTCAGCTGCTTCTTCTGCAGATCATTCAGACGGATGATCTCATCCAGCACCTGTTCCTTCTTCTTAAGGCTTTGGAGCATGATTGCTAAATATGTTTCTGACATATACTTCTCCTGCTATGATACTGCCACGTTGGTTCCGTTAGCAGTCTTTGCCATAACCTCTTTCCATGCGTCACGCATCGTACGCAGATGCTTTAACACTTCCTCCAGAATCTCGGCATCTTTCTTAATGTTCGCATCGCGCAGGCGGCGGATCAGATAGGTATATACGGCATTGAAATCCTTCGCTACCGGATACTTCTCATCCAGTGTCGACTGGAACTCAATGATGATGCGTTCCGTCTTAATGATATTCGTATGTGCCTTCTGGATATCATTCTTCTCGATCGCCATGATCGCAATATTGGTGAATTTGATTGCTCCGTCATAGAGCATCAATGTTAATTCTGCCGGTGAGGCAGTCAGTATTTTACTGTTGTTGTACGCTGCGTAGCCTTGATTCTGGATCATCGCAACTCCTCCTTAACTTCTTACGATTCTGTCACGAAGTGTGATTATCGTTTCGCCACAACCATTCCTTCACGAATCGGTTGTGTGCGAAAAATGTTCTTATATTTTAGCTCGTTCCAAGCATAGAACTCAGCGAACTTGTCTGGCTCTGCAGCTTCGATAAAGCGGTCTCCATATTAGAGAATTTCTTATAATAGTAATCTTCCTTATCGGACACTTTACTTTCCCACTGTTTGATGGTCTTGGCAAGGTTGGAATACTCCTTATCCAATTCCTTATCATTGTAGATCTTATAACGAGAACGCAGGCTGCTGGACTGCATCTGATCATCCATTGCCTTATACAGGTTCTTGCTGAGCTGTTGGAAGAAGCTGACAACCGTGTCAGGATCCTTCGTGATTGCATCCATCAGCTTATCTTTGTTGCCGGATGTATTCTCATCATCCTCATCACCATCAATATGATAAGCATTCTGCTCGTTCGCAGCCGCATTCAGATATCCGAGTGTCTGGATACCGAAGCTGGACAGTGAATAACTCTTGCCATTGATCTCGATTCCACTTGACATGGATGTCATCATAGAATTCATAATGGAACTTAAGGAGTTATCGCGGCGAAGAAGTGAATCCTTGATCTTCGTCTCCCACTTCTCGATCTCTGTGTCGGACATTTTATCCTTCTCATCATCGGTCAGTGGCTCGTAGCTTCCTGCGGAATCCGCGTTATAAAGCTTGGTGATCTCATTGATGATATTGTTGTATTCCGTCAGGAAATCCTTGATCTTATCGTAGATTCCCTGTGTATCGGTCGTGGTTGTGATCGTAATTGCCTTGCTGTCATCGAGCGTCGACAAATCGACATTCTCCGGATCGTCCACATCGTCCGTAACACCGGTTACGGAAATATTGAGTCCGTTGATGGAAAACTCATTGGTGGTATTCGTATACTTTACACCATTTAACGAAATAACCGCATCGCGACCATCGATCTTGACTGCCTGATTGTCATAAGTATTATTCACGGTATCGAGACCAAGCAGACCGAGCAGTTTCTTTGATGATGCACTCTCCTCATCCGACATCTCAATTTCATCCATAACGACCTTACCGTCTTTATCTTTCACGATATTGCCGTCAGCATCCGTCTTTGGAATCTGCTTTGTCGTCGATGCACTGATCGTAAAATCAGCAGCTTTTCCAGTATCTTTCGAACTTACAAAAAGACGACCGTTGTTCTCATCAAAGCTTGCATTCAGCCCGTTCTCGCGAAGTGCGCTTACCACATCCTGTACTGTGCTATCCTTACCAAGAGTGATCTTCTTGGTTACCGCCTGTCCCTTTTCATCCGTTGTATGGATATCTAATGTTGTGTCTTTGCCATCCGTATAACCAAGTGCACTCAGTTTTGTCTCAGATGTTATCTTGATAATGTTACCATTCTCATCTCTGCCATCTGTTTTCTGAAGCTCGGTTGTTCCGTCATCCTTTGTCACTTCCTTGCGAAGTGCCAGCTTTCCGCCGGTCAGATAACCGGACTGTGCGGTCGACAGTACATGCAGCTTCTGGGTTCCGTTGACAGCATCGCTGCTTGCAGTCACAGATGCCTTGGTCGTATCCGACGCAGTCGTCTTCTTTAAGCTGTACGCGCTGGAATAACGCATCTTACCAACACTATTGTAAAGACTGTATACTTTGGTATTCAGTCCCTTCCAGATCTCCTGCTTCCAGCCTAACTTTGTCTGTTCTTTTGTATATTTCTCGGTCTTCTGACTATATGCCGATACCAGTTCCTGAACGATCGCGTCTGTATCCAGTCCGGAATTGATACCCGATACTCTCATTGCCATAGGGATTTCCTCCTATCTCTTCTCGTCTACCATAAGTCCTGCCATCTCCCAGACTTTGGCAATCATGTCCAATGTCTTCTCCGGTGGGAGCTCCTTGATGACTTTCTTGGTGTCTTTATCTACGATCTTGATGGTTACGCGGTTCGTTGCCTCGTGGATTCCGAAGATTGCCTCTGAATTAACCGCCTTCTTATTGATATCCTCCACAGCCTTCTTGATCTGCGCGTTCTGCTTCTCCTGATCCTGCTGCTGCGCATTGCTTCCGGTGCCTTCACCGCTGGTCTGCTTTGTGTCCAAAGCGACCGTTGCTTTCGCAATATTGTTCGAGATGCCGACATTCTCTGTCTGTTCAACTTTTGCTCTTGTTTCTTCTCTTATCTCTGCAGTTGACGTACTTCCCTGATATGTCATTGCTGCACCTTTGATTGCTTCAATTCCCATGATGATGACCTCCTGTTTTCATTCATGCAACTTACTATGTTGAACCTGATCCTTTTATCCTAGAAGAAATATCGGAGGGATTCCTGTAAAAGTTAACCCTCCGATGCATTTTATCCCATAATATTTTTTAAAGCGTCCAGTCCGTCGATGCTGAGAGCCGCCTGGTTCTCCTGCTGGATCTGTAAATATACTTCCTTGCGGTATACCGGCACGTCCTTCGGTGCGGAGATGCCGATCTTGATCTGATCGCCGCGGATCTCAAGCACGGTGATCTCGATATTGTTGTTGATTACAAGGGCTTCGCCTTTCTTTCTTGTCAATGCCAACATATCTATTCACCTGCCTTTTCTTTCTTGTCTTTTAAAATCTGATATACTTTGTATTTTACCGGATAATCGTCCTCAACGATAAGCTGGACTCCCTTATGGTTATCCATGTTGATGATGAGCGGTGCTTTCAGATTTACGGAAAAATCCTCGACTTTCTTCGGAACCGTTACGGTTACGAGGATGTAGGTGTTCTCTTCATTCAGTTGTCCGAGCGGTGCAATCATCGCCTCGTTTACGTTTGGTTTGTAGTCCTCTCTGACTGCCAGTGGCTCCATAACCGGAAATGCGATATCCGTGTCATCCATGGACTGCAGCCACATGATGGAATTGTGCTTTTTCTGTTTTTCCTCGTCAAAGATTAATGCGAACCGGTTCAGGTTCGGGAATCCGATCATTCCTTTTTCCAAGGTAATGATCTTGTCGTCTGCGATCTCAATCTCGCCAAAAATTCTTGTTTTTGCCTTCATGGTCATTCTCCTCTCGCTCCGCGATGAATTTATGAAAACCCAAAGCCGGATTGTCCGGCCGCTGCTCCGCGGCTTTGCCCCCAGCTTTAAATTTTTTACAAATAATCAAGCAATGTCTGCTTTCCAACCTTTGCTGCTGCGGTCAGGCTGGAAGTGTATGCATTGTAAGATGCCGTATAGTCAATGATGATGTCGGAAATCTCGCGATCATCATTGCTGGATTTCAGTTCCTCGACGGTTGTCTTCTGGTTCTCGACACGGGTCTGTGTGAGATCCAGACGGTTCTGTAAACTACCGATATTCGTGATGGCATCGTTCACATCATTCAGGTAATTGTCAAAATTCGTGATGTACTGCTTGTAGGTTTTCTTCAGGTTGTCGTTCGCGTAATCCGCTTCCTTCTGCGCTGCATCAAGATACGTCTGGAGTACCTTCTGCGAATCCTTGTCTGCGTACGATTCCTGCTCCATCATTGCCTTGATCTTGTCAACCTTATCGTTCGCATCAATTGCCTTGCTTACGATGTCGATCATCTCGCTGACATCGCGACCGATGCTTGTATCAAATACTTCGCTTGCCTGTGTGTTGGCTGGAAGTGTGATGCCGCTTGAGATCTCGAATAAGATCTGCTGATTCTCCTTCGTGTAGACAACAGCCTCGTTCATGTCCGGCGTCTTCATCTTACAGTCATAATAGTACTCCGGTCTTGCCTCTCCTGCATCGAAACCGGTCTTCGTATAGGACATGTTGAAGTCTGCCTTGGTCTGTGCCATCGTATGTGCGATCTCCTTGCCTAACACAAGCTCGCCCGTATCTTTTAAGAAGATCATGTCGTTATCGCCGAGTGTCATAGCATCGTCCCCGTTGGCGGTCGCCTGACGCCACTGCTCCTCGTTGTCGTATACAACGATTTTGCCGGTTGGATCCGCTCCGTTTGCCACGTCTGCCGCGGATACCAGCTCCATCTCGGTGGTGTTGCCGCCCGCTGTGTAAGAGAATTTATCAAAAGATTCTATGCCATCATATGCCAGACGCAGTCTGCTATATGTATGGGTGCCGACCTCTGTCGTACACTCCGTATTCGCATCTGCCGGGACGTCTGTCTCACCGAAATAGTAGCGGTGTTCCTGCAGATCCTGATAAGTAAATTTCTGGTCAATATTATATGTCGTATCCTTCTCGTCCGTCTTAAATGTCAGCTGGGAGGAAGTACGGTATCCGGTAAATACGGTACGTCCCGCATAGTCCGAATTTCCCTCGCTATAAATCTGATCGCTCATCGCCTGCAACTGCTTTAAAATCGTGCGGCGGTCATCTGCGGTCAGTGTATCGGTTGATCCGTTGACACACTGGGTACGGATATCGGTCAGGACTTTCTTCATATTGGTTAATGCCGTCTCGGTCACGTCAAGCCAAGCGTTGGCATCTGCAATATTATTATCCAGATACTGTGTAATATGGCTTAAGTTTGTCTGCATACGCAGCGAGCGGATTGCGATAACCGGATCCTCGGAAGGACGGTTGATCTTCTTCTGCGTTGTCATCTGCGTATTGTATTTGTCAACCAGCACCTTGTTGCCATTGATGTTGGACTTGGTGTTGGCGGTAATCATGTTGTTGGTTACACGCATGTGTATTCCCCCTTTTGTCACTCATAAGGTTTTATACATCCATGTTTGTGTTCAAGGCGCTTCCCTGCACCACTATATTAGTTATCGGATCATACACCCGTTTCATTAATCAGTTTGTCGTACATTTCTGACATTACGGAAATTACTTTGGATGCCAGGTTGTATGCATTCTGGAATTTGATCAGGTTTAATGCCTCTTCATCCTCGTCTACGCCGGACACAGAAGTTCTCTGGTTCGCTACCGCCGTCTGGAGATTGTAATAATTCTTATAACTGATGTTCGTCTTGTCGACATCTACGGTGATATCGGACAATAACGTCTCAAGGAAGGACTCCGCATTGTCGCCGCGGAACATAGTTACGTCCTTCTGAAGCTTGAGCAGTTCCTCGACCACATCGTACTTTGCTTCTCCGTTAACGATCTCGGATGATGTTGCAAAATAGTTCGGATTCTGCAGAGAGGTCGCATTGACTGCGATGTTGCCTGCGGTGTAACGGAAATAACTGTCATCCTTCGAACGGATTGTGTACGGTGTTCCGTCCGTTGTCACTTTATCATCAAAATCATTTGCATCGTAGGTATAGCCGGCCTTGGTCTGTCCAACGAAGAAAGCGCCCATCGGACTTCCGGTGAGGTCCACGCCTTTTTTCTCAATATCGTTGAACATTTTCACAAAGTTGCGGACAAATTCCGTGATCTGTGACTGGTAATACGGCACGCCGAGCGCATCCACCGTCTCACCGCAGACCAGCTGCGATCCTTCCATATTCGCCGCACGCTCCGCCGGAACTTCCTCGGTCAGGTTAAACTTGATGCTCGTGATACCATCCGGACCGATCGTCGCCTCCCAGCTATCATAGTTGTAGTGGCGGCTATTGATCGTAAGCACTCCGTTATCCGGCAGATTAACTGCATTCATATCGGTTGTGCTCGGGAACGTCATCGTGATACTGCTGCGCGTCGCGCCATCCGCATCGGTTGTATTCTCAACACTGTCTACCGTTCCTGTCATGTTCTCCGCATTGTTACCATCTCTTACTGCAAAAAGCGCCTTAAGACTTCCTCCCGCAGTACCGGATGTCGCCGCGAAATCCATCCCGGTGTCGGACCAGACGATCGAGTACAATCCGTCCGCATCACTCTGGTTATTTTTATAATCGGATGTATTGCAGTCCAATGTCCGGTAATCGTTTCCATCGACCAGAACCTGTCCGTTGATGATTACGCGGTAATTCGTTCCGCCAAGGTTCTGTCCGTATGTATTATGTACTTCATATTCCTGTGTCTCAACATTTACGAGTTCAGAAAGCTGATCGATCAGGTTCGCTCTCTGGTCGCGAAGCTCATTCGCATGTCCGCCGCGGACCTCGATCATATTGATCTCTTTATTTAAGATGGCAACCTTCTGCGAGATCGCATTCACGGTTTCCACACTGCTTTTGATTTCCTCGTTGGCATCTTCCTGCATCTGCGTCAGGTTTGTGGACAACTCGTTAAAATAGGTACACAGACTCTGTGCCTGATGGATGAACTGGTTGCGGACGCTGACTTCTTCTCCCTTCGTCTTTAAGGTATCAAGTCCTGCAAACATCTTGGAGAAAATTGATGTAAATCCCGTCTGTGTGCTGTCATCCTTGATCACGTCCTCCACCTGATACAGATAGTACAGCTTCTGCTCATAGTAACCCTTGCTGGAGCTGTTCTGCCAGTATTTGGTATCGTAATAGAGATTTCTCTCCTGTGTGATCGCAGTGGCGGTAACACCGGTTCCGGTACTTCCGTAGCGACTGTACACACGGATCGGATCCGTCGACTGCAGTGTCGTTGTCTGTCTGGTATATCCCTTCGTCTGCACATTGGCAATGTTGTTGGCAGTCGTATTTACCGAAGTCTGAAATGAGGACAGAGCACTTGCCCCAATATTAAGTCCGAAAAATTGTGATGGCATATTTTACTCCTCCTGTTCCCTAAATCACTACTTACTTAAGTCCCGTGACGATCAGTTCCGTCATCTCGCTGATCACGTTCATGAATCGGCTCGCTGCGTTATATGCAGACTGGAACTTGATCATATAAGTCAGTTCCTCATCGGATGACACACCGATTACCTGCTGGCGCTTGTTATCTACGGAACTTACGGTTCCCTCCATCGTCTCAGTCGCTGACTGATAAGTGTTTCCAATGATTCCAAGCTGCGATACCATCTTGTCGTAATATTCCTCAAACGTGCACGGCTTCTGGTCATCCGGACTGAGTACCATATCCTTGACGTTCCATGCATTCGCCAGGCGGTGTCCGAAATCATAATCAACGGCTCCGTTGGCAGTGTAAGCCGGCATCAATGTAATCTGTCTCTTGAGATCCGAATTGATCGATACCGAACCGATGCTGTACATCGTGGACGTATTGTTCGGATCCTCTTCATTATATATATAATAGGTCTTGCCGTCCGTTCCGGTCACTTCCGTATAACGATCCACGCCGACCCTTGTAAAAAGCTCTCTCGGTGGAAGCTTTCCATCCACACCTCTCGCACAGTTGTCTGCGTCGAGAATCTTTGTGCCTGCCGGATATACCGTACCATCCACAGAAGTAATCGCATCCTTAGACTCCACATTCGGACAGTACACATCATTCATCGCTTTCACGATTCTGGAAAAAAGCGTATCAATCTGGGCTTCCACTTCCATTACGGTGCTTCTCGATACCTTGTCGTATGCCTCGTTCGTCGTAAGATCCGATGCTACTCCGTATCGGTCTCCTCTTGCGAGAAGCTTGGATTTGATTCCGCCTATATCGGTATTCATCTCGGTCGAGATCGCATCCTCAAGACGAAATACCGAGACGTATTTTTCATTCGCTGCGTCTGACTGATGCGGCCAGTAGGGGGTATAGAAACCGGTGCCTTTGGCAGAATTCAGGCCAATATTGTTGCATCTGTGGTCATCAATAAAACGTACGCCCTCAAAGTCGACAAAACAGAATCCGGTCGCATCCTCTGTCACGTCCATTCTTCCGTACTGTCCGAGTTCGTCCAGCAGGCTGTCCCTCTCATCGCGAAGCGTCATAGCCGTCTCAACACCGCCCGCCTCTACTTTCTGAATTTTGAGATTCAGTTCATAAACGCGGTTTCCAATCTCATTGACACGATCAACGTCATCTTTAATTTGCTGGTTAATGTTGGATTGATAACTCTTGAGATCCGAATAGATAGACTGACTTCTGGTTACCAGCAATTCCGCTTTTTGCAGAACAAGGTTCTGATTGGTGGAGATTGCAGGCTTCGTGGAAAGTTCCTGAAACGCCTGCCAGAGGTTGTTCACGCTCTCCTTGAACTGTTCTCCATTCAGCTCCTGCATCAGGTCTTCCACATAAGTTGCGACCTCATACTGCGTAGAGTAGAATTCCTTTCTGCCGGTTTCCTGACGGTAAGTCTTGTCGAGAAAGATATCTCTTGCATGTGCAACATCACCGATCGACACGCCCAGTCCTGACTGCTGCATGTTAACACGGCTTGTCTGATCTTTGAATTTGATATAATTTTTGTCTGCAAAACGAACCTGCTCACGAACGTATCCCTTGGTGTCTACGTTGGCAAGGTTATTTGCAGTTGTGTTTAATGCATTCTGTGCATTCTGGAGACCCGATGCTCCGACATAGAGAGATCCGAATCCGTTTGCCATACCTTGTTCCTCCTTCATGAACATCAGCCATTCCAATCCGCTGCGCGAAGGGCTGACGCTGCATGTTAAGTTTTCACAGAAAACTTAACACTTTTTTAGCTCGTAGCATCAAAGCCACCACCACCCAACAGAGAGCCCGTGTTATAGGCACTCTTGTCGTAATTGGCAGTCTCAGGGGCCTGACGAAGGCTTTTGAACAAAGTCATGTCGAATTCGTTTAACTCGATTGCCTGGCGGATCAGAATCGCATTCTGATCGCTCAGTGTCTTCATCTGATTGGCTGCGGTAAGCAGGCTGTCTCTAGCCTCGGTAAGCTGCTCCTGTACTTTCGGCTGCGTGTCCAACAGAGAGATGAGTCTTGTAACTGTCATCTTTCCATCGGTTCTGCCAAGTACCGTCGCAATATCCTTAAGGATCTGGATCTGCTTGTTGCTGTACGCGATCAGATCATCGCCTGCCAGCTGTTCCTTCGTTGTAATCTCCTCAAGCGTAGCGACATCCGCTGCGATCAGAACATCCTTCTTGCGTTCTTCATAACCGACGAGCGTTGTATAAATCTGCTTTTCTGCTTCAAGTACATTTACAAGTTCTTCTACTAAACTAGCCAAATCCAAATCCTCACTTACTAAATAAGACTATTATTATACTTCTCCAGCAGCTTGCTGGCGAAATCGCCCGGCTCAACGGAATAAGTTCCTGCGTCAATCATTGACTTAAGCTGTGCAACCTTGTCCTCCCTGATGTCCGAAGCTTGTGATACTGCAGTCTTTGCAACCTGATAATCACGACCAGCCTGTGAGATGGATACCTGATCTCTCGGTGCACTGACACTGGATGTCTTCTGTGTCTTGAAGTTACTCTGTACGCCATACAGCTGCGCAACCTGGTTATATGCATCAATACGCATAACAGCATCTCCTTTCTTCCTTGAAAATCTAAATGACATTGCTGTCATCAATAAGCTTTCTACATTGTTTATCGGTTGTTTGCCGGGATACTTTAGAGGGAAAATTATTTTTCTTTCAATTCTCTTTCATTTTGCCGGCATGCCTTGACAATACGAGGTTTTATGCCTTATACTTAAATCTCCGAGTAGCCGGGGTGGTAGCGGTACCTTGAACCAACAATCCGCTATAGTTGGGGTGATATCTCGTAGAGGGTCCAAACGGTGGAGCTGCCCTTGGTAAGTGGCGTTGACGTCTGGGTCTTACGCAATGGGAATCTGTGAACCGGGTCAGGGTAGGAATACAGCAGCTCTAAGCAGAAGCTCTCATGTGCCGTAAGGTCGCCTGGAGGGAGTTAACTGCTAAGGTAACGTCTGTCGAATGGATTCGAAGCGGGATACTCGGTTTTTAATTGTCATTTATATATGGAAACGCAATGATGCTCCGCCAAAGTGGTGGGGTTTTTCTTTTCTGTTTTGGTTTATTGAAATAAACCTTGACATTTTGGGTTGATAGTTATAAACTTATTTTAAGGTTGGTGGTTATAAACCATCTGATACGAAATACTTGAACAACCTGCAGGTGATATATAACCACGTATTTCAAACAATGATATGGAGGTAATTCCTATGGATTATGCAAAATTATGTGACAGCGATTACCGCTTCATGTGTGTGGTCTGGGATCATGCACCGTTGGGCTCCGGAGAACTGGTAAAGCTTTGTCAGGAAGAACTCGGATGGAAGAAATCAACAACTTACACGGTCGTACGCAAGATGTGTGAAAAAGGCTATATTGCCAACGAGAATGCAACCATCACCGTTCTGATCCCGAAGGAGCAGGCGCAGATGGAGGAATCACAGTATTTCGTTGACCGCACCTTTGACGGCTCTCTTCCCAGTTTCGTGGCAGCCTTTCTTGGCGGAAAAAAGATTTCCGGTGAAGACGCAAAGAAGTTGAAGAAAATGATTGACGAACATAAAGAAGCCTAGCTGAAGAAAACGATCCATGAACACAAAGAATCTTAGCAATAGAAACAACGAAAACAACGGAAATGATGTATCCTGCAGATGGCACCATGATAAACCTATCTGCATCCGATTGCTCAGAAAGGAATGGCTATGTTAAGCGAATTAAGTCAAATTTTCCTTACTTTTTTACAAAAAAATATGACCGTAGCGGTTGTAATCTTCGCAGTTCTTCTGGCGCGCCTGCTTCTGCGCAGGATGCCAAAGAAATACTCCTATGTTCTTTGGTCACTCGTCGGAATCCGCATGGTCTTTGATCTGTCGATTGCCTCAAGGCTCAGTGTATTCAATCTGTTTCGTTCCTTTGCCGGCCGCGCATCGACTGCAGAAACGATGTTGTCCCCAAAAGGCGTAACAAATCCGGCCGATATCACTGCTGCTTCCGGCGCAATGGGCACAACCGGAACCGCTGCTTCCGATGCGATTTCCGGGAATGCAGCCGCAAGTGTTACGGCGCATTCCCTTAGCACAACCCAGATGGTCCTTGGAATTCTTGGATGGATCTGGCTGATCGGAGTCGGGCTTTTCGTGGCATATGGTATCTATTCTTATATCAAATGCAGGATGCTTGTGCAGACAGCAGTCCTTGCAAATGATATTGATCTGCCTATCTCTTCGCGCAGCCACGTATCCGGTCGGAAGGCGCATTTGCTTGCAGGTTCAAACACAACATCCGTTATGCGAAAAGGCGGCATAACCGTATGGGAATGCGACCGGATTCCTTCGCCTTTTGTCCTTGGAATTCTCCGACCGCGGATTTATATCCCGTTCCGGATGGGCGAGCAGGAACAAGCCTATATTTTAGCACACGAGCAATATCATGTGCGGCGTCTCGATCCGCTTTGGAAGCTGATCGCGTTCCTGCTGCTTGCCGTATACTGGTGGAATCCGCTGGTATGGATCGCCTTTTTCTATATGGTACGTGACATGGAGATGAGCTGTGATGAGGCGGTCATTGAGCAGTTTGGCAGCAACATTAAACAAGGCTATAGCAACTCTCTTCTGGAGTTTGCGATGGAGCGTCATCCGTATTCGTTCGCTCCGGTCGCTTTCGGAGAGGGTGATGCGGGAAGGAGGATTAAAAACGTGTTGAATTTTAAGAAACCACAGACATGGCTTGCGATCATTGTGATCGTCCTGCTTGTGATCGTCGGCATCAGCTGCCTGACGAACGGCAGAGATTCAAAACAGGATACGCAAAACACACAGACAAACAATTCCGAACAGGTTTCCCCGGATACACAGGACGACCAGCTACAGGGAACGGAAATACCCGAATCCCAAGCGCAGGCCTCGTCGGAATTGAATAGTGCGGCAGAGGGTACTACGGAAGTTTCCGACAAAGTACCGGTAAAAAGCCTGATGAAATGGGCACTGGCATTCTGCAACCGAGATGTCGTCAGCATCAAGGATCTTGCCAGTGAGAGTGCGTTAAAAGATCTGAAGGATCAGAATCTTCTGGATGAGAATGATAACCTCGGCTGGTCCAGTCCGTGGCCGATGGCAGAATTCGATGATGGTAAGGCCGGATATCAGATTACGAACGTAGATGCGGATAAGAATACCGTAACGATTCTATACTATGCATGGACATCTGATCCACATATAACAGCTTGGGTCGAGACGCTTCACTACGAAGTGACAGATGGAAAGTTAAAGGTGATCCGCGAGGAACTGAAGATGCTCGACGTGATTTCCAGCGGTGCAGAGTTTGAAGCAGCTTATCCAAACGATATTACAGACACTATGATGGATTATCAGACAAACGGTCTTGGCAGAACATTAAGCGAACATGCAATGTCCGCAAACGGAATGAGTCCTGACGGTGAATACAACCTGACGGATCCGGTTGAAGCAGCCCGCTATCTAATGAATCTGCTGCCAAATGATCGTAAGGTGGAAATTACAGCCGATAAAAAGGGGGATTTCGTTGACCTCACAGTTCATTTTACCGAAGATGATGTGACACACACGATAACCATGGAGCGCCCTTGGAGCACAGACGGCATATGGGTTGTGCGCCAGATCGATCCGCCGATTGCTATCAATATTGCAGATTAAAGTAACCATCCAATTTATGTAACCAACTACTCTACAAAATGATTCAGAAAAGCGCAGTTCTCAATGAGCTGCGCTTTTTTCAAGAGGGAGTGAGTTATGCAATATTTCCGTTTACAGTTAGGTTGGAAAAATAACATACTATATCGCAGAGGTAATAAATATGAATAAACGTTTCCAAGATAGTTTTACAAGCCGAGTCCAGCTCGAATACGCTTCGCTTCTTCTCGCTGGTGGGCTGGCGCCCAATATCTCCGCCATCGTTGATTTACAAGCCGAGTCCAGCTCGAATACGCCTTCGGCTTCTTCTCGCTGGTGGGCTGACGCCCAATAAAATAGCATAAATAAACGCCCTAACAAGTAAACTTGCAGGGCGTTATTTACACTATTTTACTCGGCTTGTAGCTTATCCAAAGTATCTATCTAACAGACCCTTGAGAGCCTTGCCGTGTCTAGCTTCATCTCTAGCCATCTCATGAACTGTATCATGGATTGCGTCAAGGTTGTTCTTCTTAGCGCATTTTGCAAGGTCAAACTTTCCTGCTGTTGCACCGAACTCACAGTCAACTCTCCAAGCAAGGTTGTCCTTTGTTGTAGCCTTCATGTTTGGCTCAAGATCCTCACCTAACATCTCAGCAAATTTTGCTGCATGCTCAGCCTCTTCGTAAGCTGCCTTCTCCCAGTAGAGACCGATCTCCGGGTATCCCTCACGATGCGCAACACGTGCCATGCAAAGATACATTCCAACTTCTGAGCACTCGCCCTCGAAGTTTGCCTTCAGCTGATCGAAGATGAACTTCTTATCTTCGTCGCTGATTTCAGGATTATTCTTAACGGTTGAAGCGTATACGCCAAACTCATGCTCAGCTGCGAGAGTAAGATCTCCCTCTACCTTCTTGAACTTATCAGCGCCAACGTGGCATACCGGACACTCTGCCGGTGCTGCTTCTCCTTCATAAATGTAACCACATACTGTACATACCCATTTTGCCATAATAAATGTCCTCCTTAATATTATTTAGCTTGTTTGTTTTCTCGCGCAACTCGGGCACAATCCGGAAAATTGAATCGTATGCTTTTCAATGATCCCATCAAAATGCTCCGCCGCTAATTGGTTTAATGCATCCTGCTGCGGTAGATCAAGATCCATCACACAACCACAACTTCTGCAACCGAAGTGGTAATGTGGCTTCGGATTTCCATCAAAGCGATCCGGACCTCCACTCACCGTCAGCTTCTGAATCTCCCCGAGATCCGCCAAAAGCGACAGATTCCGGTATACGGTTCCTAAGCTGATATTCGGAAACTCATCCTTGATATCCATATAGACGGTTTCCGCGGTAGGATGATCGTAACGACCAATCAGACATTGCTGAATTGCGTCTCGTTGCTTGCTTCGTTTAATCATTGTAACTCCTTAATCAATAATAAGAACTGTTACTGTTATTATAATATACGCAGGATGCATTTTTGTCAACTGTTTTTTCTCAGTTATTTCTATTTTGTTTCCGTTTTTGATTTTACATACTTCGTTTCTAATTGTATTTTCGAATAAATACGCTTTTTCCATCATAAACTGCTAACAATAAGTAGTAGGAGTTCCTCCATTGAAACGATTTGTTACTTATCTGTACGAATACGACCGGACGATCCGCGGTCGCAACGTCGGCTTTATCCGCAATGACATACGAAATGACCGCTGTCTGATGGATATTCATATCCGGGGCCTGGAACGCATCAAAGAGAAAGCACCCATCTATCTGATTGTCCGGGACGGCGAATGCGTCGGTATTCCTGCCGGGGAGATTGTTATCTCGCAAGGCATCGGCAACGCATTCCTTGAACTTCCGGGAAATCACATCGGAAAAACGAACTATAATTCAGGCGATATCCAGGCTGTGATCGTGCGCTACGGGAACGGGAAAATGTTGCTTGGCAGCTACGTGCAGCATCCGGCAAGCGATCTGCTCAGCGGAACTTTCACCAAGTGGGAAGCACAAGCAATTCCAGAGCCCCCCGAACCGGATCCGAATGCCGCGCGGGGCGAAAATGACGATTCCGGCTCCATTCGCCCCGTTTCTGAAATCCCGCGGAGTCAAAATGACGATTCCGGCTCCATTCGCCCCGTTTCTGAAATCTCGCGGGGTCAAAATGACGATTCCGGCTCCATTCGCCCCGTTTCTGAAATCCCGCGGGGTCAAAATGTCGATTTTGACTCCATTCGCCCCGTTTCTGAAATCTCGCGGGGTCAAAATGTCGATTCCGGCTCTATTCGCCCCGTTTCCGAAATCCCGCGGGGTCAAAATGACGATTCCGGCTCTATTCGCCCCGTTTCTGAAATTTCACGGGGTCAAAATGACGATTTTGACTCCATTCGCCCCGACGCTCTAAGTCAGCAGAGCACAGAAGTACATGCAGAAGAAAAATTGTGTCCGCCGACCTACAAGCGAATCGCCATCACCGATATCCGCTCGCTTCCATCGCGCAATTGGCATCTGTGCAGCAATAGTTTCCTTGTGCACGGCTTTTTCTGCTATCATTATCTGGTCTTAAAGACAGTAAACGCCCCTGACGGCACACAGATTTATCTCGGAGTTCCCGGAATCTATGCCAGTCAGGAGCGCATGATGGCTTTATTATTCGGTTTCAATGATTTTGAAGTTGACACAGACCACATAACGCAAGTGGACTGCTCTCCAACGGAAAAGGCACAAACGGATTCGAATCATGATACTTTTTTAAACGACGATACGACAGATGCCATGCAGCCATCCGAGGGAACCTTCGGTTACTGGTTGTGCCAGCTTGAAGTCTGAAGATCCGAAGGAAGAATACTGTATAGCGCATGGCTTTGCCATGTGCCATGCAGGAAGAGGTAATCGCGGCTGATGCCCTCAAAGACAAAGCCGACACGATTCAGCAAGCGAATACTTGGAATGTTATCCGGCAATACCCACGCCTGCACACGATGCAGCTGCAATTCATAGAAAATCACCTCTAACACCTTCGTCAATACCTCCGTTGCGTAACCCCTGTGGTGAACCTCGCTCGAAAACTTGTATCCAATCTCACAGGAATTGGAGAACCCTCTCACAATATGGTGGAAACTGATCGTTCCGATGATACGTTTCGGATCCGCCTTCTCATACACATAAAAACGAAAAAGCGTCCCCTGTACAGCCATATTGTATTCAAAGGAAAGTATCTGCTTCTGAAAATTGACTGTATAGAAGCCTTCTGCCCGATCCGGCTCAAAGCGCTCGAACAGTTCCTGGTCCCGCATATAGAAATCCAGCACCTGAGCAGCCTCCGTCGGTTTAATGATTCTTAAAATTAGTCGTTCTGTTTCATATTCAAAAAGCATTCTTTCTTTCCTTAATCCATGTTATAATCATACATATATTATATATATTCCGAGGGGAAAGTCTATGACCGAAGATGAAAAATTTATGAAAGCCGCTCTCAAGCAGGCTAAGAAAGCATATGCCATCGACGAAGTTCCGATCGGCTGCGTGATCGTGCAGGACGGACACATTATCGCACGAGGCTACAATCGCCGCAATATTGATAAAAATACGTTAGCGCACGCCGAACTGGCAGCAATCCGTAAAGCAAGCAGGAAGACCGGTGACTGGCGGCTTGAAGACTGTACCATGTACGTCACGCTCGAGCCTTGTCAGATGTGTGCCGGTGCGATCGTGCAGTCCCGCATGAAGCGGGTTGTTATCGCATCCATGAATGCCAAGGCCGGTTGCGCAGGATCGGTACTAAATCTGTTACAAATGCAGCAGTTCAATCATCAGGTAGAGATCACACAGGGAGTTCTGCAGGAAGAATGTTCCGAAATGCTCTCTTCCTTCTTCCGCGAATTGCGTGAACGCAAAAAACAAGCCACACAATCAACGAACATATAACGATACTATTTGCGAATCCCGGAACCTAAGCTCCGGGATTTTTCACGCACACATCATTTCCCCGAGTCTCATTTATGAAGCATATTCCGGCATAACTTCTTCACCTTCGCTCCCGGCACCGTAATGCACCTTCGAAATGGTCGCATCACCAGCCAGAGGCGCGTCACAATCCGATACCACACAGTATCTGTGGAAATCAATTTTCCTTTGCGCACAAATCCGGTCATGATTCCAAGGAACTGCTCCCTGCGAAGCGGCCCTTCCACCTGAACCTGATTATCCCCCACCATATAGTAACCATCTTCTTTGCAGCGCCAGATTCGATGCAGCACCAGAATTCCGGTATCTCTGCGATATAAAGCAACATCCCCTCTGCGCAATGCCCGCTCCGGCAGCGGAGAGAGAATCACTTCATCTCTTCCCGGCACAAGAAGCGGATACATACTGTATCCCTGCGGATAGAGCTGTATCGATTGTCCGCCGCTCAACAATGCTTCGATATCTGTATTTTTCTCCATCCCTTCTGCCATTACAAAATCCTTTCGATAATTCCCTGCTATGTTTCCTCATTGTAGCATTTTCCCTTGTAAAATGCTATACTGAAAGGGATTATAAACCAATAAGGGAGTTTCCGAAAATATGAAAATTCGAGATGGTTATCAGAAGATAATTTTAGCAAATGAAACGTATTTGATGCCTTATGGCCAGAATGCTGCCAGCCGCGCCCATGCATTGAAATTGAATGCTACAAGCGAATTTCTATGGGATGCACTCGTGAGAGGTCTTGACGAAGATCAATTACTCTCCCTTGCCGCGAAAGAATTCGAGGCAACCGAAGAAGACCTGCCGGTACTTCGTGAGGATATAAGGCATTTTATCTCGGCACTGGCTGCAAACGGAATCGTTCAGTTGTCCGATTCTGACAAGCCGCATTCCAGCTACGAACCATCCTACTATCAAATCGGGCCTCTGGTATTTGCATACTATGGGCCGTGCGAATTATATGACCGATTTTTCAAGGAATTTGCATGCGACAAAACCGAGCATGCAGATCAGGAGATCTATCTGAAGATCGGTATGCCACGTTTCAAGGAAAACGGAAGCATTCTTCTTCGTACCGAGGAATTGCAGATTTGCGAGGCCAATTCCCTGTATCGCTTTTTCTTCCGAAGAAGCTGGGGAATCTATGAGATGACCATTCGCAAGGATGGCGGCCTCACTACCGTGTACTGCGCTCCGGACGCTTTCGACGAGGAACATATCGAGCAGGTATTTCATGCATTGCGATTTGCCTTCCTGCTTCTTGCGCAGAAGCATCATTTGTACGCGCTTCACTCGGCTTCCTTTCTCTATAAAGAGAAAGCCTGGCTTTTCTCCGGACCGTCCGGAACGGGGAAATCGACACATACAAACCTGTGGCATGAATTATACAACGTTCCGTTGCTCAACGGAGACCTCAATGTCATCGGCATCGAGAACGGAATCCCGATGGCTTACGGACTTCCATGGTGCGGGACTTCTGAAATCAGCACAAAGAAAAACTACCCGCTCGGAGGAATCGTTTTTCTGAAACAGGCTCATGAAAATCATGTGTTCACACTGGCTTCACCGGAAAAAGCGTTCATGCTGATGCAGCGCCTGATCTCTCCGGTGTGGGATGCCGAAATGCAAAAGAAACAGGCTTCTTTCTGTGAATCCATCACCGAAATTACACCGGTTTTCTCCCTGCACTGTACCAAGAATCCGGCCGCTGCTGAAACGATGAAACACGCGATTGATCAACTGTAAGCTACAACGTATATTGTTGATAAAAAGGAATATCATATGGCGAACTCACCAAAATACTACGTAAAACGAATTAAAGAAGGCGTACTTCACGAGGTATGGGAGGAAACGCTTTGGATCTATGAATATGCAAGACATTATTGGAAAGCGATGATCTTCTACACACTGCTCGGTCTCACAGGAACCGCAGTCTCATTGATTTCCAGTCTGATCTCCCGCGATATGGTCGATATCATTACCGGGCACCAGACCGGACTTCTGCTTAAGACCTTCTGCCTGTACATCGGATTCTCGATCGGCAACATCGTCCTAAGTCAGATTTCCTCTTACTTTTCCAGTAAGATCAGTATCGGCGTGGACAATTCAATTAAAGCGGATATCTTTGAGAAAATGCTTTGCACCGATCTGGAATCCATTCAGAATTATCACACGGGAGATCTTCTTACGCGTTGGAGTTCTGACGCTTCCACAATTTCGAATGGTATCTTAAGCTGGATCCCGAACCTGATCATCTATTTTGTCCGGTTTGTCAGCACGTTTGCACTCGTGTTCTACAATGATCCGATGTTTGCATTACTGGCGCTCATCGGAATGCCGGTCAGCCTTCTGATGTCCAATCGCATTTTAAAACGCATGCGCAACAATAACCAGAAGAGTGCGGCTATGGGCGCGAAGATGTCCGGCTTCAATCAGGAAGCATTCTCGAATATCCAGACCATTAAGGCCTTCGACCTCATTCGGCTGTACAGCCAAAGACTGCGCGAATTGCAATCCGAATATCTCTCGATGCGCCTTACTTTCCAGAAACTGTCGATGGCAACTTCGATCATTCTGTCGCTCGTCGGATTATTCGTATCGTACAGCTGCTATGCTTTCGGTATCTATCGCGTGTGGAGCGGGGCAATCTCATACGGAACCATGACCATGTTCCTCTCCCTGTCAAGCTCGCTCACCGGCACGCTGAATCAGCTGGTATCACTTGTCCCGACGGCAATCTCTATGACAACATCCGCCGGACGTCTGATGGACATTCTCAATATGCCGAAGGAGAATTTTGATCATACCCAGGAAGTTGACGTCTTCAAGCAGGAAAATGCGAAGGATGGTATCAGCCTGAAGATGTCGGATTTCTCCTATGCATACCATAATGGAACACAGGTTTTCGAACATGCAGATTTTGCAGCACACCCACACGAGATCGTCGCTTTGGTCGGACCTTCCGGAGAGGGCAAGACAACGCTGCTCCGCCTGATTCTCTCGCTCCTTCACCCACAGGAAGGAGAGTCTTGTTTATATGGTAACACCACACAACAGGAGCTTGCGCTCACACCATCTACACGAAGGTTATTCTCCTATGTTCCGCAGGGAAACACCATGTTTTCCGGAACAATTGCAGAAAATATGCGCAATGTACAACCGGATGCAACGGATGATGAAATCATTGATGCCTTGAAAGCCTCCTGTGCATGGGATTTTGTAAAGAAACTTCCTGACGGTATCAACAGCAAAGTCGGAGAACGCGGAACCGGTTTCTCCGAGGGACAGGCACAGCGCCTCTCCATCGCGCGTGCATTGCTCCGTCATGCACCGATCCTGCTGCTTGACGAGGCAACCTCCGCACTTGATGTTGCAACCGAACGACAGGTTCTCAAAAATATCATGCGTGATGATTATCCGCGAACCTGTATCGTTACCACGCATCGCCCAACCGTGCTTGGTATCTGCAAAGAAGTGTATAAGATCCGTGATTTCCGATGCGAACCTCTTAATGCAGATGAAATCAGGGAATTGGAAGATGCTTTCTAGAATCTTGATTTGTTACTCGCATAAAAATGGCACAGCCTTTCGACTGTGCCATTCGTTATATTTCGGTTACCATGTAATTTCGTTAGGATCTAATCCATTCTTTTCCCAATTAGGACGATAATCCATTGTATCATGCATCTCACCCTTCTTGATCTTGCATCCGTCTCCATCATCAGCCGGACAACCTTCGCATCCCCATACCTGAAGGCGCTCTCCTTGAGATGTTCCTCTACTTGGCTTAATCCAGTTTCCCATTAAATATTTGCTTCCGCAAACCGGATCTCCACTCGCTAAATAAACACCCTCATTCAAATTATCTACTCGTAATATGTCAGGCTTCTCATAATGCTTCATCATTATTTCACTCTCCATTTCCTAGTATTTCCTCTCCGCTGCTTTACTAACATTATAGTTTTCTGTCTAGGAAAATGCATTGTATATTTTTGTCATTTTATTGCAAGATTTGCCCTATTTGATAACCTTCCGCTTCGCATTCCTGCTCGTTTGCAAACTGAATCATTTCACCGGTCGCCTGATCCTTAAGTTGAAAATAGACATCATAATTTTCTCTTTCCAGATCATGAAGCGGAATCGTTGTCTGAATCGTAGAAATCCGATCCGTCTCATTTCCTCCCGCCAGCTCCGACAGATTCTGCTCCACGTTCACCGAATAAGTTTTGCCCTCTGATGATTGCGGAACAAATACAAAGCAGGCCTCACATGCCTTATAAATCGGAGCAAAGCCGGAATTCGAGACATCCAGTTCCACACGGAGCGTGTCTTTCCAGAAATCCTGCTGCATCCGGCACTCTCTTAGCACAAAACGATACCCAAGACGCGCTTTCATATAGGAAAGACCATCCATTCCGTCATAACAGTCATCTGTGTGAACGACAGAATTGCTCCACTTTTCTAACACGTTACGGTCATAATCCTCATTCAGATACGTAATATGCATCCGATTAAAATCCGCAATCGCATGATCAAGGTCATTGTACGCATTGTCTATGATTACTTCTCCGCCATTCGGAACTGTGCGACATAATTCATCCTGAAAATCCAGTTCCTCTTCACGCGTCCATGCGCTGTAGTCACCGGCCTGCGAACGGCTCTGTGTTCCATAAGTTCCGTAGTCCCCTTCATTACCCAGCATTCCATCATTGAATAATCCAAGCCGGTGTACATACGGTGAATCACTTCGCAGAAATGTCTGAATATCCGATGTCTGTGTAATCTTGCGCCAATGCATCGGCATCCGCACCGAAAGATATGTGTCAGGATTACTGACCTCTGCTAACGTAGATGCCAGACGTTGCAACGAATCATCATCCACATACTGCGTTCCGTTCATCTCCCCCCAGTTTCCAACAAACAGCCCCTGCAAGGTAAAAATGTGATCCGCATATTCACGCAGAACGGACTCTGCCTGTTTTATGTGTCCCACGATGATATTGATATCCTGCGGCTCATATTGTTCATTTTGTCCATCCCAGTCATATAGGAAACGAACGATATACTGCTTCTCCTGCTGATCCAGTGCTGTAAAAAGCATCTTCATATTTTGCATACCGGCATCGGAAATCGCTCCGCTGCGATATGCCTGTAAATTTACCTCGATCAACGCCAGTTCGTTATCCGGATCACTCTCCATGCGCTTCGTAATTTCCGTATTCCAATCAACGCTCTCATCCGTTATCCGAAATCCATATATATAATAAAATCCCCGATTCGGATTCACAAGATCACGTGATGATTCCGTAAAATTCTCCTGTTGTAATGTCAGATGCCAGTGAAAATGCCAGGCTATATAAAGCGAAGTTCCCAGTATCAGAATTACGATTAAGCAGAGAATGATAACTCCTGCTTTGGTTTTCTTCCTCGTTGTCATTACTCCTCCAAATTAAACAGGCGATACGTGTTCTGTTTTACAACGTAACAGACAAAATCTTTGTCCTCATAATATACACGCATGTCATTCGGAAATTCCTGCTTAAACTGTTCACACCACCGATACAATTTCGATTCAAGAATCGTACGATTCGTCAGATCGGAATAGGTCTGTGAAGGCCTCATAAAGAATCCAAGTTCCTGATCAGCATACGCATCCGAAATCTTACTTTGATTAATATCATTGCCTTCACTAAAATAGGTAGAATAAAACTCGGTATATTTTGCCTGTGCAAGCCACTTAGGTCCTGTATAAAAATGGCTTTGGGCATATTGGATAGGTCTCTTCTCTACATATATGAAGAAATACTCCGATGGAATCGAATAATTTCCATACTGCAATTTCTGTATGAAATTCAAGGCTTCCTCATGCCAGCCCTTCTCTATGACCTGATATAACTCATCCGTCGGCGAAACAATAGTATAGCTCTCCTCCGGAAAAGTCGCCATAATATCATTGGTCACATCAACAACAGAATTATAGCGCGTTAACTCATTGTATAAAAATCCATGGTACACATCAAAATAGTTTGCAGCGACATAGATACCACCAACCGCAAGCATCGAAACAAACGGTAACACAACTCGTATCACAGAAAGTCCCAGCAGATACAAAAGCAGATCGACCGGCACCAAAATCATCGCAATGATCAGCAACTGTTCCGTGGAACAGACACGCGATCCCGCAATCAGTTCCGGCAGTCCAAGGAACGGAGCCGCATACAGGATCATAAAAATAACCGATGACAATGTGATTCCAAGATATCCTTCAAAATACAACTTCACTTTTCGGTGAAGCAATAATGCAATAAAGCAACATATGACTCCAACGATCGCCGACACGGTTGTAAACCGTATGATCCAGTTGGCGCGACCGTCTCTGTAAAGCGTTGCATAACCATACGAATACACGCTTTCACTCTTTTTCTCTGCAAGATTCCACACGCGGGTTGCAATATTTTGTACTTTGTCACGGAAAGACACTTTCGGCTGCACCGGGACAGCCGGTGTTACCTGATTTCCCGGAATCTGTGTGCTGAACTGATTTAAGGATTCCGACGATTCTGTTACAGGCATCTGCTGATCATCCGGTTGTTGAGTATCCGACATCTCGGTATTTAAAATTGCCTCCGCCTGCTGCGTTCGACCTTCTTTCGTGTCTTTACCACTCATAACATTCAGCGCCCAATTCAAAGATCCCTGAAACTGGATTCCTGTGGCAAAAGCCAGTCCCATCGGCACCACCGCGATTAACACACCGGCGATAACCGCACAAACAAGAGATCTGAAATTTCCGCGCCTGAAAATGCGATGCAACAAAAAGACAGCAAACGACAGACACAGGAAAAAGGCCATAATCGTAACATAAAAATGAATTGCCAGCGAAGCAGCAAGTGCCATCATAAATAAGAATAAATTCTCATCCCATACAATAAACTTGCGTTTGCCGGATTCTTTACGCGGATTCCGCTCCGTCCGCAGATAACGAACCAGATACAATGCGCACAAAAACTGCGTATAGAGCGCAAATTCCTGCGGAAGCGTCCACTGAAGTCGGGACATGCTGAAAATTTCATCAATACACAACAGATCAATAACCAGAAACGATGCGATGATCAGCAACGATGTATATCTGGATTTCAATATCTCCTTCAGGAAACAATAGATTGCGATCAGCAACGTTCCCACATGAATGCCGGCAACAAAAAGCAGACTGCTGTATATACGAACACCAAACAACTGACGCATCGCATAGATAAAACAATGCATTGCTTCCGGATAAATACCGGCAGAGAAAATCTTTCCCTCCATCAATCCGTATATCCAGGAATGGTGCGTATACATATCACCAAATCCATAGGAATGATCCACATAGGTTCCGTATGAAAAATAGATGATTCCATAGACAACGATCACACCAAGCGTCAGATATTCAATTCTTCTGCCTTTTGTCCATTTCCATATCTTTCTGACAACATTTTTGATCCAATGTCTAAGAGAAGACCATATCTGTGTCAAAAAAAGCTTTACGCCTCTGGTTCCGACAAGCACCTGCCGGATCTTTCGTATCCCATCTCCATGAAACTTCCTCTTCCACAAAATAGATCCAATGAACACTCCGTAAAACACCAGAATCATCGTCCACCGGTTCAACAGATGCACAAGTCCCAGAAGAAGCACAACCGTATTCACAATAACAACCTGCACCGTCGAACAGAACGCGAAACGATAGGTTCTGCTTTTCGGTGCAAGATACTTGCGAAATACGACCATCGGCCATATGTACATGAGCGCCATATATGCGATAAAAACTTTGCCATATTCCACGACCCAATAAACCATGTTTCTAAATCCACCTTCCTGTTATTGTCAGCGAAAAAGCCTCATCTGTTCCGTAATCTGACTGCGTTTCTTTGCCTTCTGCAGAATCTGCCGGCCGGACACCTTGCGCAGCGTCCGATTCCGGTACAGGAATCCGCACAATGTCATGACCCAAAGCAGCGGATACAACACAACAATTCTACCAGCACGAGGATATGTCAGCTTCATCTGATGATGAAATTCCCGCACATAATCCGTAATCTTTGTACCGCGAAGCGTAACCATACGATCCTGCCCGGAATGTCCAAATTCCTCTGCTTCAAAAATTTCCGCCATCAATTCTTCGATCAGATCCATACGCTTCTCTGTTTGGATGGTATCAGATTCCTGCAATAAAAAATCCATCTTTTCTTCCTGCAAACCGAGATATCGCACGCAGACGCGTGTCATCATTGCTGCAAAGCCAAGCGTTTTGCTCTCCTTCACGAGACGAAGAAATTTGCTTTTTTCATCGTCCGACACATCCGATTCCCAGAAGACAACCCAATCACACAGAAGCTTTATGCCAAATCCCGCCCTCACATAATGCTGCAGCATATGAAGAAGCAGATAAAAAGCATGATATCCGTCCGATGCCAGTTGAAATGCAACCCCCATGGAGTTGACGGTTCTCCGATTCGTAAAATACTCCGCCTGCTGAGCTGCAAGATATTGGTTAATCTTCTCACTGTCAAAAGGCTCTGCAAGAGACATATGAAGCTCGATTGAAATACGATCCGGACTCTCACACACGATATGATGATGTGCAAGCTGGTTCCCGGTCGTTTGAAATCCTTTCTCATTTAAGATTTCTAAAGCTCTATGAGCCTCTGTTTCGTCTTTTAATAATAAATCCACATCTCCGGATTTTCGAAGTTCCGGTACCGGATACCAGGCGGCTGTCCCGCTTCCCTTCAGCAAAATTGCATAGATATCGTGCTTTTGCAATAAACGAATCACATAGCGGCTGAGCATCAGCAGGCGATAGCTTTGCCGCACTGCCTGCTCGCCTCTTAAATCTATGATATTCCACACCGATTCCGGCAATTCCATCTCTTCCAATACCGGATGCAACAGGGGGGTCACCTGATGCTTCTGTGCAATTGCAACCACACGCGAATAATCCACATCTGGATCAGGTGACCCCGCTTTCTTTCCATGTAAAGCCAGAGAAAGCAGGTGGCAAAGTTCAAGTTGTTCTTTACTTAAGCGTTGTTCCATGCCTTTTTCTCCTTTTCTCTAACATAGCTGCGGCGCGTCCCCTCAGCCGGATAAATTCTTTCTTGTGAAAATATACAACAAGCAGCAGCACATTCGGCACGATCACGCAGATCAGAAGGCGCACCAGAAGAATAAACCACAGGCTGCCAGTCACATTGTTACAGATCCGGTCCGTCAGAATCCACACCACCGCCATGATCACAACATAGACCGCGTACTGCAGATAAAAGTGTGCCGGAGATTTCCGTAATCGATGTTTATAAAACACGTATGGTTCCACCCAAACGGATGTCAAAAGCGTACTTGCCAATGTTCCAAGAAACACGCCGAGCGTTCCCCACATTTTCACCAACACAATCGAGATGACAAGATTTAATGCCGCTTCCACCAAAGCCTTGTAACGGTCAAACCAGAACAATCCCATAGAATCGCGGAAAGTAAGTACCGCTTTGCGCGTTCCGTTGATAAAGAAATTGATGCACAGGATCAGCACGATATCCCGCGTGAAAACATAGCTTTTTCCGAAGGAAATCTCTACAAACGGATTCAACAATTCGTAGAGACAGATTGCTGCAAACCCATACAGCCACTGTCCTATGAAGAAGGACAATTCGAAAATATCCTGTATGCGGTCGCTTTCTTCCGTTGCTCCCAGATTACCGACGCTGGCAGTAATCCCGGCAAAAACCTGATCCAGCACCTGCCGGATTGAGCCGATCAGAAGATAATAGTTCGAATAGACACCGACTGTGATAACTCCCACAAACGATGAAAGAATCAGATTGTCGGTGTTATTGACCACTACATTTCCCAGCTTGTGCATAAGCATTGCCTTAATGTTACGAAAGATATCGTGCCTCTCTGTTTCCGGAAGCTTCTCGTGACAAGGTTCCTTCAAGTATGGAAACAACTGATCCGCTTTCTTTGAGATCAAAACATTGTTCATCACGGTACACACAATGTAGATCACCAGAAAAAGAATGAAATTGTGTGTCGTAACAAGGATCACAATCTGACAGATATCCTGAATCACAAGGAAAGCAGTCTGATACATTAGTACCAGATAATTCATCTGATATGCTTCGATCAGCGTCCTCTTATATACCAGCAGATAGGAAAGCACTGAATTCGCCAGATACAACAAATAGATCAGGATCAGGTGATCCACATCCGGTCGGTTTTTCATGAATACATCCATAAATGGGATCAAAGCAAGCCCTGCAACCGCGACGCAGATGGCAGTACCGCGATAAAAAGTCCGGTACATGCGCATCAATATCTGCTGTCTTCGAATATCTTTCTCCGCAATCGGCCGGTACAACGCATAGGTAATCGCTGTTCCAACGCCAAGTTCTGTGAGCGACAGCACGTTTAAGATATCTGTAAACAAACCATTGATACCGACATAACTCTCGCTCAATGTATGTGTAAATATGACTCGCGTCACAAACCCCATAAGGATTGCAACCATTCGGGAGATTACCGCTACGGTCGTATTGATTGCGGAATATTCAGTTCTGCTTCTCTCTGTCATCGCAGCGTCTCTCCTTTCTATTGTCTCAGATATTATGATTGCCTCGCTTACATACAATGCTATAATTCAAATGCACTCTTCTTTGGCAAAATTGTTTCGAACGCCTGATTGATCTGCTTCTTCGCCTGCTCAAAATCAAACGGGACATTAGCCTCATTGATGCAGACACATTTTGCTTTCTGTTTCTCTATCGTATCGATCAACGCCCGGTTCTGATCATCAACATCAAAGTACCGGCATAATTTTGCTACATTCGCCGGGACAAAATTTCCGCTTAACTTCTGCCACTCGCGAAGCAGATACTGGCTTACATCCTTTGCATCACGAAACGGATGCGTGCAGGTCTGATCCAATAATTCCTCTTCTTTCTCCCACAACGTGCGATACGTTTCCTTCTTCAGCGGAGATGGTCCGTGAACCGTATAGAATCCGGTAAATCTTGGGAAAACCGTTTCCAATAAATTGTACCCAAAATACAAAAACGGATATCCCACATGCCAATACGCTCCCGGCTGTGCTTTCATGTTCTTGCGTTTATCAAAATATTTGGTTAATACCATGCTGTTATTCAAATAGATATATGGCATAACCGGATCAGAAACATTGGTAACGACCGGTTGCAGTGCCAGCATATCCTTCGGCTTTCCATCCACAAAAAAGTCCGATGGTTTCATCTCCCGCAGCAGAAAAATATCATCATTAAAATAAACAAAATTCTCCGATAATCCATGAATCCGATGCAGATTCCACTCGATCGTATGCGAATTAAACGTTGGCAGATATTCCTTTGGAATATAATCCTCATGCCGAACGATCACAAGCTTCGGATGCTGTACATCCAGCCACTCCGGGAGATGTCCCCAGGTCACGAAATAAATCTTATGAACCCACGGTGCAAACTTCTCCACACCACGAAACCAGTATCTTAAATTATCCCAGTCACGATACCGCTCGCTCCGGTTATCACAACGCTCCATACTGCCAAGCTGCGCGGCTTTCGCATCGCGCTCCTTCTGCCACGCAGGATCACTTCCATCCACCCACGGTATCACAAAATCAATCATCTGATTTTCCTGCATCATTGTTCCTTAACTCCTTAACTCCATGCTTCCGATCCACAACCGCTCATCCGCCCCTTCATTTGCGAAGCGAATCGCCCGTCCGTCCCGGCTTCGAATCATTTCAAGATAGAATCGATATCCACTTGCTACGCTGTATTTCTCTTCATTTTCCACATCAGAATTTTCTTTTTCCGCAGAAAATTGTTCACAAAACGCCTTCCGTAAATCGGCATGAACCAATTTACAGGTTCCAGGCGTTATCGTTCGAAGATCCATATTCAAAGTCCGGCTTTGCCGATGTTTCTGCGGGTTCACCACAATCAGCCGTAACCTTGCATTCTCATAAAGTGGAGCAAATCCATCGTTCACGATCGTAATGCAAAGTCGTCCCCGCTTGCAGCTGACATCTTTTACAACAAACCGATATCCCATATGATTTCCGATATACGCATACAACGATTCCCCTTCCGGCGCCGCAAGCGCCTTCCAGTGTTCCATTACTTTGGGCTGATAAATGCTGTTCAAATAGCTGACCGGAAGCGCCTTAAGCTGCTCCACAATCTCACTGCTGCCCAATTCTTTCCCACCGATTGCTTCACCGCCGACCGGCACCTGATTCATCCGTTTGTGGATAAAAGCATACTCATCTTTTGCGCGCCAGCTTTCTTCATAAGATGCCTCTCTGCGGGTCTTATCACCAAATGTGCCCATGTGGGTATCATCTGCCAGAATCGCGTCATCATACAATCCAATTCTCGCTTTTTCCGACAGTTGTGTCTTTGCATGCTTCTTTCGTGCGTCAACGGTATCATCCGTTTCCAGTATCCGCATATGCACCGGCTTCCTGACCGAGATCGGAATCATTCCTCCGGTTGCCTGCCGCCACGTCACATAAAGCCTGCGAATCGATTTCGGATCAAGATACTTAGAATCATGCATCTCTCCCCAGCTTCCAACAAAAAGTCCCTGCACCAGAAGAATCTCCCTCGCGTGCTCTGCCACAACACTTCCGATACTTCTCATATGGTCACACACTAGATCAAAAGCCGCCGGTTCATGCGCCATCCCTCTGCCATCCACATCATACAGGATGCGCAGAATGATGTCTTTTCCCGCCTCCGCAAAACGCGTCAGAATACGCTGAATAAAAGCAAGCGTCTTATCATCGATCGAACTGCTTCGAAATGCCCCGATATCCAGTCGAAGCAATGCAATTGTTTCATGCTCCTCAAACGGAAGCCACCGGAGCTGCTCCTCATCCTGTTGATCCGGTCGGAACGTGTAGATGTGATACCATCCTCTGCCCGGGCTGACATAATCACCACACAGTTCCTGCAGCGAAGCCTTCCGAAACGAAATCTTAGCACGTCTTCTCATCCATCTCTCCTGCGCCCGCGTCAATTTTTAACACCTTTACCCGAAATACAACTGCCAATATCGAAAATGTCATACGAAACATATACACGATCGGCTTAAGTCCCGCATGCATGCTTTTGCCCTCTGTTCTGGCATGCATGACTGCCGGAATCTCGTCGATCCGAAATCCGAGAAGGATCATCTGGATGATCATATTCGCATCCGGATACCGGTCATCGAAATGCTTATATTTTGAATAATATAGTACTGCCTTACGACTGAGACCCTGAAGACCTGTGGTCGGATCCGCAATCTTCCTTCCCGTAAAGGCGTGGATCATCTGACGGAACCACGCATATGCTACTTTTCTCACCAATGAAACCGGATAAGCCGCGCTCTCCTTCATAAAACGCGATCCCAGCACAATATCCGGATATCTTCCGTCTGCATCCGCCGTCTTCAATCGCTCATAAAGTTTTGGAATATTGCATACATCATGCTGACCGTCTGCATCCATCTGGATCACATACTTATAATCTCTCCGGATCGCATATTTGTAGCCGAGCTGCAGTGCACTTCCGTATCCAAGATTAAACACATGTGTTACCAATGTGTGACCGTGGAATTTTACCACCCAGTTGGTCGAATCCGATGACGCATCATTCATAACGAGAACATCCGCGATCTCAGCAATCTCCGGTCTCTCCAGGTTTTCCAGAACCGGCACAATATTTTTTTCCTCATTGTAGGCCGGCATAATGATCAGCAGGTCTTTTTGTTTCTTTTCTTCCATACTTAGTTTCCTTATTTCAAACGTTTTTCTGTTCGTCCAGTCTCCGTTTTCCATACATTTCAGATTCATCCTCAAGCAGCCGGTCAAACAGACGAATATCTTCCGTAAAGCTGACCGTCTTCTGCAACGCAGCCTGTCCAAAGCGCTTTCGCATATCCGGATCTTCAATCAACGTCAGAATCGCTTCCATAACCGCCTTCGCATCAAGCGAACATAACAATCCGTCCTTTCCCTGCTCGATCTGTTCCCAGTTAATAGCGGAAGCAACGATCGGACAGCCCAGAATCTGTGCTTCCTGGATTGCAATGCTTTTGCCCTCATAGCGCGTGGCATGTACATAAATATCGGTCTGTGCAAAATACGGATACGGATTATCTGTTGCCCCCAGCAGCAGGAAGTCTTCCTGCAATCCGGCTTTTGCAATCTGCTGCTCCAGCATTTCCCGCTCCGGGCCTTCGCCGAGCACATACCAGCGTGCCTTCACGCCCTGCTGCTTCAACAGCCGCATCGCTTCGATTACAACAGGATACGCCTTCTGCTCCGTCAGTCTTCCGACCGTAAGAATCCGTATGCCATCATAAGAATCCATAAAGCCGCCCGGTTCCTGCGCCCGTGCACGAATCTTGTCCACATCCAGTATATTATGAAAAATCTTCGTGCGATCCGCACATTCCGGATACACCTTCACAAACTGTCTTCGCACCTGCTCCCCGATTGGAAAAAACGCATCATACTTCAGATAACAATTCTGATCCAGTTCTCTGGAATATCCGGCTCTCTCATAGTCGATGTGTATGAACGCCGCCTTCTTCTTCGCCTTCACATGATCCGCTACATAGTACGCGGATCCGCCTTCCAGGAAAGCAATCGCAAGATCATACGTCTCATCCAGCCGTACCGCTCCATCCGACAATGCACGCCACAGTATCTTGTCAATGCGAACCTGTCCGCTCCGCCGCATCTGCCGGTACGCCCGAAGCATATACGGTGCAAGCTTAATGCCTGTCCCCCGGCACAACAATGCCTTCAGCACGGTACACACCATATGGCGTTTGCCACGCGGTTCAAGAACCGATTCCATGCAGTAGTTTTTATTTAATAAGTGTACACTCTCCGGCAGCTTTCCTGCAAGCTCTCCCTGCCCCATCAACACAAACAGTGAGAGATCGTACCTGGTATTCCCTGATTCACGATTCCTCTCATCCATCTTGCGCAGCAGATCAAGCAAAGCCGTCTCTGCCCCGGCGCGCGAGAATGTATTAATGACGAACAGTATCTTTTTTCTCATTCTTCAAAATCCCCAGTTGATGCAAAATTTTCTCATTTTCCTGATTCAGAAGCGACACCTGCATCGCCAGCTCCTGATTCTTCATCGTAAGAACCGACACCGCCTTCGTCACCTTAAAAAGCAGGAACAAAAGCATAAGACAGATAATAAACAGACAGATCAGAAGCCACTCGCTCACCTCACCCGACAATGCCGGCACTGCTCCGGTGATGATCAAAGCGAGCGATACGAAGCCCCAGATCATGCCCATGCTTTCGTTGAGTTTCTGCTTCGCGTAAGAATAGAAATCCCACAGCAGAAATACGATTCCGGTTGCTACCATAAGAGTTCGAAAAATTGTTATCATGCTTTCTTCCCCTTTCGTTTCTTTGGTGTCTCTCTCTTATATACCAGCGAAGACGGTCTTGGTTCATTCTTCGCCAGGAACAATTCGCCTTTGCAGAAGATGTGCTCATCCAGATGCCTCTCCAGCCAGCGAATACGAAAATATCCGATCGTAAATCCGATAAAACTTCCAAACACAAGTCCCATCCCATACCAGATGCTGCTCAGCTGCGACGAGACAAGCGTTCCTAAGAATGTAAACAGACAAAATGTGACGGTCGCAAGAAGCGCACCGTTCGTATCGTTGAAATAATACAGGAAAATGATTTCTGCATAGAACAAAAACAACACAAAATATCCGACCGCCAGACAAGGATAGATCTGTAAGACCTCTCCACCAAATCCATACGCCGGAAGCACGATCACACAGACCAGATACACCACAACCGTGATGATAAACTGGATACGCACGAGGTTTAAAAGTTCTGCCGCCAGCTGCCGGAACATGCGGTTCTTCGCATTCCGGATATCCCGCCAGCGCCCTCCGGTGACGGCCTCGGAATACGCTTTGTAGCGTCCGTGAAAGTGCATCTCCACGCGGGAAATAAAAATGATCGTAGCAGAAATATTCGTGAACATCGCAATACAGGTTGCCAGATCATACATCGGTGCATAGACGAAGCTGTCCGCCACTACCATCCGCAGATTACTGTTCCAGAATACAAAATTGTGAATATAAAGTCCCAATGTATAGAGGAAATTGACCACGATCAGCTGCCAGTATTTCTTGAAATACGCAAGCACTTCCCTGTAGCAGTTGCTGTTCGTCTTAAAATAACGCTTGATCGTTGCCGCCTCAAGTACCGCCGTCAGAAAGAATCCGCAGCTGAGTGCCAGCAGCATGCTGTAAGCAATGTCGCGTTTGCATCCCCACACAAGGAAAAGTGACAATAGGAAAGCAAACACCATTCCAAGCAAAAAATATAACGAAATCTTCTGATAATCTTTACAGATCGACAGATACAGCATCGAGTAGAACACCAGCACCAGCGAGATATAACCGCAGAATCCGGTAAACACAAACAGAAGATGCACATGTCCGATCACATATTCCCAGATACAGAACGGAATTCCAAACAGGCAGCTGAGTACAATATTCAAAATCAACCCCAGATAGTAGCACGACAAGATATTGTCATACCGCTCCTCATAGATCACATCCGACATATAGCGCGACAGTACCGCATTGAACGGAGCCGCCGTCAACAGGGAAAAAATAAAAATATACAGTATCGTTCCCGAGAACAGGCCTCGTCTCGCATAACTTAACGTGTCGTATCCAAGCACATAACTCATCAGCATGATATTGCCAATGACAACGAACATCGGTGCAACCGTAGAGATCGTACTGTAGACAAAACCGACCAAATGCGCTGCAATGGATTTCTTATCAAAAATTTTCTGAAGTTTTACGCCAATTCCAGCCATCCTCTGACTTACTCCTTACCAATCGATATCTTCAAGCTTCCAATAAATATCACTGTACGTCTTACGCATATCTTCCACACGATACTTGCGCATCAGACGCTTATAACCTGCCTCACCCATCTTTTCGCGAAGCTGTCTGCTTTTGCCGAGCTTTACCATCGCATCCGCAATCTCCGCCACATTCATGATATGCGTCAGAATTCCCGCAGCACCGAAATCATCATCCTCACCGTAGATCAGGCCCCTGCAGTTGCCGACATCCGTCGCGATCACAGGCTTATGCGCCGCGTAACTCTCAAGAATCGTAAGCGGCTGTCCCTCACTGATACTCGTCAGGATCGTCATGTCCAGACCACCCATATAATCCGCAACATTGACACGTCCCGTGAACTCCACATCGTCCGCTCCGATCAGTTCCACCATATCAAAACACTCCTTAGCATATTCCTCATCCTCATCGGTCGGACCCATAATCCAAAGCTTCAAATTCGGCAGCTTCTCCTTCGCATACGCAAAGGCGCGAAGCATCGTCTTAACATCCTTGATCGGTGTCACACGAAGGATTGCACCGATATGAATCTGATCCGGACTCATAAAATCCGGTCGTGTCAGATTTACAAAACGCGTTTCATCGATTCCGTTCGGTGTCACGACTGTCTTCTCAGCCGGACAGCCAAGCTCGATCTGCAGCTCTCTTGCGTGCGCATACAGGCTGGTCACAAGATCCGCCCGCTCATATGCAAGCATCGACATCTTACGGAACTGTTCAATCCATATATTCTTGTAGACACCTTCAACCCACTTGGCACGGATCAGTTCCTCCTCACGCTCACGCGTATAGATTCCATGCTCCGAGATCAGAAGCTTGCTGCCGTATTTGATCTTCGCCATACTACCGAGTACACCGGCATAACCGGTCGCAACGCAGTGGTAGAGATCCGCCCTTGGAAGATCCATCTTGAGCGTGTGAAAAAGCGGCAGATACATAGAGCGCATCGTCCACAGGAAATCCGAGAACAGGATTTCCGGATAGCGGATCTGATAGCATTCCAATACTGCCTGAAAGAAATCCTCTCCCATCAGAAAATCATTGAGAGAAAATTTCTTCTCGTTAAACAAATGTACCAACGTCTCCCAATCCACATTCTGATTGAGAAGCAGGCTTTTGAGTGCTTCATATTCCTGATTATTTAGTTTGATGCGGCGATGCCGCTTGCCATAATCGCCGGTCCAGTCGCAGTCATCGAGATATAATTCATATACCTCGATCACATTCTCCGGCAATTCATATTTAAATTTTCCGCGGAACGACCGGTTGGCAACGATTGCGAGAATAATAAATTCATAATCCGGGAACTGCCTGATCATGCTGTGTACCCAGCTGGATACACCGCCCACCATATACGGATAGCAGCCCTCTGCCACGATACAGATTCTCATGATCCACCTCCCTGTTTCCCATTCGAACTGTTATAATGCAGCGTATCCTGCTGCTTGACATGGATCGCAATATCCGCCTCCTGAGCCTCGATCAGATAGACGCCATCCTCGATCTTTTCAAACGAGCCGCCTTTGACCGAATCCACATCTTCGCCGCTTAAACGTAGCATAAACCATGCCTGATCCTCGAAATGCTGAATGGATACATAGATGGTATCCTCCTTCCGCTCCTGCTCATAGGACAAAGCGAGAAATCTCCGGATCCGCAGATCTGACTCCGAAAGCGAGGTCTGCGCAAAGGACGCATACTCCTTCCAGAATGTCGCAACATTCGCCGAGATCTTCTTCATCAGATTCTGCCACGAATCCTCGTCCGACTCAGGATATGTTACCTTGTACAGATCGAGTGTAATATTCGAATAGGCCAAAGCCGTCTCCATGCTTTTCAGCCGGAAATCATCCATAAAAGTGTGTGACGCACCGGTACTTGTCACGCGCTGCTCCGTAAGTCCCGACGTATCGTATGAGACGATCGGGAAAGTTGCATCGTCTTCGTTGACAACCATTGTTCGAAGCGAGGCATTCTCTTCTGCCGATAAATTCTCTTTCTGCGCCGCATCGCTCAGGTACAACGACCGGAATGCGTAATCTGGTGCATACTGCTTCCAGAAATTACGATCCTGCTGTAGCTTCTCATTGACCGATAGCTGCGAAGTCGTACTTCCGCTCCATCCCGCCTCGTTATGCTCCTCCTTAAGAAGCTTTAAGTAATATTCTACATTGCTTCCGTCCGGTTCTTCGCGATCCTCATAATTAAGCTGCGGCGTGAGCATACACGTCATCTTCATATTCGTCCGCGTATTGAGCGCCGACAGGGACGGCCAGATGACTTCTTTGTATACTGCCTCCGCGGACTGGCTGTACAATTCCTGTATGCGTGTCGCATTTTCCGAGGTGAACACAGGGAAGTTTGCCACAACCAGATTCTGCGCATTGACCACGGGATAAATGTCATAGGTATTCGCCTCTGCAACCATCGCTTCGAGGATTCCGACTCCGGATATATCCGACAGGAAATCTCCGTTCACGCAGAATACACTTGCATTCTCGGTTCCATGTCTCCAGATCAGCGCCGGAAGCACCATATTTTTTAACGAATTCTCGTCCAATGTTGCGTAAGTCTGTCGCGGGGATGTCGTCATATTCTCCTTGTATACGGAATCAGAAATCAGTCCGACCATATACGTCTTGGTACCGGCTCCGGTCACATACCACGGAATTGTGAAATCCATGTCCTGACGCTCCGCAGCTTTCTCCTCGTCCTTCGCCTCATAGATTGCCTCTCCGCCAAGCAGGAAGCCTCCAAACAGATGGGTTCCGGTCAATTGCACCTCATTCTGTAACACCCTTGATATGCCGAGCAGATCCTTTAACTGGATGCTTCCGCGCAGATGCGCATTCTCTGGCATTCCGGAAAACACAAGGTCAATGCCGTCATCCACCCAGCGTTTCACGATCGCATCATCCACGTTGTCCACTACGAGCTGTCCGTCCAGCACGATCATATCCGGTTTGTCCGACTCTAAGTAGGTACATTCTTCCAGAGAAGCATAGCTTGTAAACGCACGCTTCGTGTAGGTACACCACCAGTACACAACGTCGCGGGCATTCGAACTCTGCGGACCGACGTATGCCACTTTTTGTGCGGCAGCGTGGACGGCAGATGCATCAAATGTATCCTGTGCCCCCAGATCGGTCCGGTCATTCATCTCGTATTCATTTACACCATATTGATTTAACTGGTTCTTCATCACGCCTGTAAACTGAAACATAAAAAACAGAATCAGAAACATGATCGCGATCGTAACATAATTTCGACGAGATACCATGCGTTTCCTTCCTAAAAATCATAGATTGCTACGTGAAAGTCCGGATCAGCTCCAGCGTCTCCCGGTCAATCACAATATTCGACTTCTTCAGCCGATCGAGTTCCTCGAAGAACTCCTTTTTCTTCTCCACTGTGAAATAATATTTCAGATAACATACATAAGTAGAAAGCTCATCCGGATACAGATCCCGGCTCCGCTCACACCACTTACACATTCTTTCATACTCTCGCACACCCAGCAGCAGATCACACAGCCACTGGATATAAACCGGCTTCAGCCGGTAATACATCTGCTCATAGAGAAGCAGACACGCCTCCTCCATGATTGCTATAAATTCCGTCTGTTCTGCCTCCTGAAATACATCCTGCGATAAGATGCTGTGCATATATTCGATCAGGATGCATGCATAATCATCCCAGCCTTTTTCCTTGCGGTTGATCGCGATATGCAGCTCCTGCACCTGCTCGCGGAAATCATTCAACACGTCGCGCAGCACTGTTGCTGCATAATGCGACGTCTCGGAATCCTCACTATTGAGTGCCAGCGCAATCGAAGACAGAGACTTCTCAACATCCCCTCGCACAACATTCATCACAAGCGTTCTGAGATTATCCTTGTCACAGACAACAAGCGCTTCCTCGATCGGGACCATATTGCCTTCCTGCTCTTCATCCGCTTTCAGGTGCGTCTCCACGCGTTCCTTGGAAAACACAACGTCCTCCAAGTCCACATCCTGATGAAAAAGCAGATAATACACAAACCACACGGCCAGAAAAAATGCCGGTCCCACAAGCGGGCAGATGATCATGACAATGGTCTTGATCCAATATTCCTTTCTTCGCGGCGCCTTCCATCCGTTACGAACCATGCAGCAGATCAGATATCCGATCGCAACCATTGTATTCAGGATGAGAATCAGCAAAAATACCTGCTCCGATCTTGTCATACAACAATCTCCTCCTGTATCTCACACTGCAGTCCGACCTCACGGAACCGGTTCTCAACAAACTGCGCATCTTTTGCATTCGTATTCGCAAGCAGCGCATAGATTCTGCCATCCTCGAATACCCCGACATAATCGCTTTGGCGCATAAGCTTGACGAGTTTCTGTCCGATCTCCTCGCGCGACAGATCGGTTGATGTAATCTGGATCAATGCACACTCAGTCAGCTGCTTCTCGCGCGCATTCATATAAGCCTTAACCAGTGAGTGGAATGCCTCCGGCTCAAGAATGTTAGTACCCTCTATGTAACGCTGCTCCTTAAGCGCAGACATATAGCGGTTGGCACGCAGGACGGCGTTCTGGATCAGATAACCGATGACGGTCAACATGTTTGCCTGCCCGAGCGTCATGCGCTCCCACGGAATGCCCCACACCATCAGGATCAGCTGCATCTCATCCTCGGAATAGATGGCATTGGCCATCAGCGGATAATGCTCATCCATGCTTTTGTTAATGTATACCTTCTTCTCCTTCAGCTCCGCATACATATCCTCCATCTGCGGATAATTGATGGAGTTGCCGAGGCTTCGCGCCTTGGGTGATGTTGCAGAGAAAAGACGGGCGTACGATCGGTTGGCAACCGTATAGATTGCTACATCATGACTTCCCATCAATCGAGCAAGCACTTCTGCCGCGTAGAATAACACCTCGCTCGGCTCGTACTGATCCAGGCTGGAGGTAATCTCATAAATCTTACCGAAACTGTCGCTTTGGTTGATGAGCTGCGTACTCAAAAGTTCCTTGACTCTTATGTTGCTCACGTTAATATCCGTGATATCATCAATCTGTTTCGACAGATAATCGACTTCGTGCTGCTCCTCCTCCGCGATCACACGCAATCGGTCACGCATATAACCGACGACCAGACCGAGGATCAGAAGCTGCGCGATCCATATGTAAGTGTTATAGTCCAGCATGACATCAAAGCCGCTTCGGTGATACATCTGGCGGAAGCAATAGCCTGCCACTGCAAGAAGCGAAGAAAAGATTGCCTGCTGCTGTCCGTGCACGATCGCAAAAAGCAATACATACAACAGATAGAAGTCAATATTCTGAAAATATTCCCGTCCGACCGCGCGGTTATTCAACATAAAAAATGGGATAAAACAGATACAGTTCTCAATAAACGGCAACAACGCCGGCAAAAACGAGCGCGCTCCGTGACAGATTCTCTCCCAAAGCGTGCGCGGCTTGCGGTCGATTGTCACAAAGAGATCGGAATGCTTCTGTATATGCTTCGTAAGTGCTGCAATCTCTGCCTGCGGCTTGTGGAAAATGCGCATGCCAAATTCCTGCTTGTAACGCTCATTCGACAGAATCGGTTCTCTGCGCTGCGTCTTAGGATTCTCCACAATCGTAACATCCCCGCTTAGAGCCGATGCGATCGTCTCTGCAATCAGTCTCTGCGATACCGATTCACCGGATGAGATCTGGTACAGGTGCTCCTTCACATTCGAAGCAGCGACAACCTGATAGATGAATTCGATGGCATCGCCGACATGAAGAAGTGCTACGCTTTGGTTCTCATCGATCAGAATCTCTCCCGTCTCCAAAGCCTCAATGCACATGCGCGCACAGATATCCTGTGCCTCCTCCGCACGTGTCGGTGTGCCGTATAAATGATCCAATCGTAAGGTTATGACCTGCTTTCCCATATCCTGGTAATATTTGCAGATGTTCTCACCCACTGCGATTGCCTGCCCTCTTGTCGTAATCGCTGCACTCGGCTCATCCTCCGTGATCACATAACCATACTCCTGCTGGAATACTTCTTCCGATGACAGATAAATGAACCGTCCCTCGCTGACAGCAAGAAAGGAAAGCAATACGTTCAAAAGTCCGGAAGTATACTTCCCTGCCCAATTCTGCGTACCACTCCACTTAAAGTTATGATCATATGCGCCCATGAAAATGACGGCATCCGGCTGAATACTTGAAAGCACATCCCGGATGCAGGAATCTTCATACGAAAAATGATAACTCTCAAAAATCTTTCTCGAAGCACGAACCGTCTTCGGTTCTTCCGTCAGAAGAAAGATTCTATGACCTTCTTTATCCAGTTTTTCCACCAGTAATTGGGTAAAATTACTGTTCTTTCCGACTAATAAAATGTTCATATCAAACCTTGCTCCCTCAAGCGCATGATAAACTGCTGCGTGTCTTCTCTCGCCTGCTCCATGGGGATCCCATAGTTCTTCTGAAGTTCCGATGCAATCTGATCCTGCGTCTGTCCGCTTGTATAAGCTTCCCAAATAAACGCAGCACATTCATTTAATTCGATCGGCTTGTGATAAACAAGTCCGTCCTGCTGCATATCAAGCAGCCAGTATCGTCCCGCCGCATGTCGTAATTGATAGCGTCTATCTGCTTCCATCTCTACTCCAAATCATATGCTTATTTAATGCTTTATTATACCATATCATTTTTTTTGCTCCAATAAAGATATCGGAAAAGTTCAGCAAAAGTCCACATATTTTATTAAAATGCCATAATCAGACAAAAAAACACCGCATTATAACAAACAATGCGGTGTGTATGATCCCGATCCTTCCATCAGGATTCCCATATTTTTTTGTCACGGATCATAATCCGATGATTACGAAACCGAATAGTTGTAATCCGTCAACTGAAGACTGTCAATCGAAGTTCCGTGATTCAGATGCACGCCAATGATAACGGACGCATTTGCAGCACCATCAAATACAACTTTCACAGTCTGTCCGGAATACGTCAGGTTCGCATCTGCTACCGACGCATCTGCATCGTCAATGGAATCATTAAATGTCAGTGTCAGACTGACCATACCGGTAACATTCGGGCAGTTAACCGTAACCGCTCCTTTTCCGCCGGTAGCCCAGCGATCCATCACTCCCGTATAGCTTACATTCACATGACCGGCACCACTTGCAAGATAAACACCCTCTGCAAGGTTATGGTTTGCAACAATAATCGGGGTTTCATAAGTTCTCTTCATATTTTACCTCCCTGCATTGATAAGCTGCCTCTTTTAACATTTACACTTACGCAAATGTTATCGGATCGTTTTCAACCCGTCTATACAACAAGTTGTGCTATTTTTTAGAATTCTTGTTTTTTATTCTCATCTATACCAAGAATTCGATCATTTACCTGCGTGAACTTGCCACCGTCCATATTTTTCCGTACAAAAGGCACTCCCTCGCGCACATAAAAAACATTGTCCTCCAGCAGCGCATCCGGATTCTCCGACGGACTGATCGTTCCTCCCAGATCATCGTAGCTGATGTTGCCGCGGAAGGTATTATGGATAGCCTCCTGCAAACAAAACATCACGCAGCCGCCCTCGTTCATCCTGCTGTAATTGTATTCATAGACCGTTCCATCCCCGGAATCCGCATCATATGCCATACCATCCTGATTCAATCTTGTATCTGTGACTTCATTATAGCAAAATAATGCATCCTTACACTTCCACGGCCAGATGCCTGCCGCTACCTTCCCCATTCTCTCGCCCGGTTCACAATAGATTCTGTCATTGATCTCACAGGCGATGGAATCTGCCATATTATGTTCGATCAGCGGACGCAGCGCATACATTGCCGTAATGCCGTCCCCCCCGGCTGCTTTCACATAATTATCACAGATCCGTATATTCTCATGCCCGTACTTTAAAAAGGTCTCTTCCTCAAGTTCCGCTCCCTGAAATTGTTCATGTGCATAGGTGTAGCCCACTGCAATCCCCCAACGACTTACCTGATACACAAAACAGCCTACAACCGTGACATCCTGATAACGTGCGACCCCCGTAACCTCCTCAAATTCCGGGCGCAGCGCCGTCATGTAGATACCACCGTTATTCATGTGCTTGTCATACACATTTCCATTTACATCATGGATCAGCAGATTCCGGAGCGTAATTCCATGCCGCACGCCTTTGTCCTTCGCAACGACCGCAACGCCGGTACGATTCATCTTATCCCCAAGCGAATACCGTTCTCCAATCATTTCTCTGCCTTCATTGGTGATCTCCAGATCCTCTACCACGATATATTCCGCATCATACAACAAGACTGCCGAAGATACATAGCCATGATATACATGCGTCGGCGCATCCAGCGGATTTCCATAATCCTGATACCAGATTCCCTGTCCGCAGGCTTCGATACGCGGCGCGGCTCCGTCCCCATATGCCCCGATCACAATCGGTGCATCCTCGCTGCCGCTGTCCGTCACCTGCAGATACTGTCCGTAAAACACACTGCCGCGTTCAAGCAAAACCTTATCGCCTGGCTGCAGTCTTGTATGATTGATTGCAAAAAGACTGGCAAATGCGCTCTCGCGTGTCAGTCCATCCTTTAAATCATTTCCGTTCTTCGAACTCACGTAATACGTCCTGGATAAGTTCGTCATACGCATCCTCCCGTAACCGCTTTTCGATGATCTGTTCTACTTCTTCATATGTGAAAAAGTCCCCATGATACCGTCCAAACAAATCCATGTTTTGTTCGTAAAAAGCTTTTTTTTCCTGCTCCGCAAAGTCCGGACACAGACCGGTCTTTTGAACCGCCTCAACCGGCTGGACAAAATCCAGCTTCAGGCGCGTCAATTCATACTGCAGATACGCCGGCGACGAAAAATAACGCGGTCCGTAGAACCGTTTATTCTCCTGCTCCATCGTCTGCAGCATCTTGTTATGTTCCTGACGCCTTTTTTCCAATCCTTCCCATGAAGGATCCTCCAACAGACCAAGCTTTTGAGCCAAAAGGAAGGCGCCCTGCGCCTCCCTCAAGTCCTCTTGTTTCAAACAATAATTTTGCTGCATTATTTCACTGCTCCTGTAATTCCGTTTGCAAAGCTCTTCTGTAAGCATAAGAAGATGACTGCTGTCGGAAGTGTACAAATCAATACTCCAAGCATCAGCATGCCGTAGTCAACACTGTATCCACTTTTCAGGTTTGCTACAAGCATCGGCATGGTGATCGCCTTGTTATCCTGTAAAATGATCGTTGGCCACAGATAATTGTTCCATGCATTCATGAACGTTACCGTCATAGCAGCTCCGTAAGTAGATTTCATGACCGGAATAAACATCCGGAAGAAAATCTGGATCTCACTTAAGCCCTCAAGCCGTGCCGCCTCGATAATATCGTGCGGGAATGAGCGGGCCGCCTGTCGGAACAGCATGATCATAAACGGAGTGGAAATGGATGGAAGCGCAAGCGCGATCCATGTATTAACCAGCTTCCAGGAAGTAAACATCTTGAACAACGGAATCATGATCGCAACAAACGGAAGCATCATCGCAAGAAGCAGAATGCTCATTAATACATCCTTCCCCTTGTCATGATAGATCTCAAATCCATATCCGGCGATCGAACATACAAGCAGTGTTACGATTGTGATAATGATCGCATTGCGGAAGGAATTAAACATTGCAAGGCCAAGATTCTGCATATCAATCAGTGTCTTAAAGTTCTCAAAAAGATACGAACCCGGAATCAGGCGTCCTCTGACAACATCAACACTTGTATTGGTTGCTCCGCAAAGCATGTAATATAAAGGAAATGCAGAGAGTGCACTTGCCAGAATCAATACTATGTAGGAAATTATTTTTTTCGTCTTAGTCACGTTTGTCACCTACTTTCATCTGAATTGCAGACAGAATCGCTACCATTACAAGAATACATACGGACAAGGCTGCCGCATAATTAAATTTCGGTGTCTCAACAAAAGAGATATTGTAGATGTAATGTGCCAATGTCATGGTTGACTTACCCGGTCCTCCGGCAGTCAGGTTCATAGACTCATCAAACAGCTGCAAGGTTCCCGATGTTGACATAATGGCAGTCATAAGGATTGTCGGCTTCAAAAGCGGAATCGTAATCTTTATAAACTGCTGGAACGGGGTCGCACCATCAATGTAGCTTGCCTCGTACACCGAATAATCAATATTCTGCAATCCTGCAAGATAGAATACCATATTATAACCGGTCCATCTCCAGATCAAAGCGATCACAATGACCCAACGCGCCGGCCAGGTACTCTGAAACCAGTCTACCGAAGATAATCCAACGGCCATAAGTGCCCGGTTCACAACTCCGTCCGGAGCAAACAATGACTTAAATATCATGGAATAAGATACAAGCGATGTCGCACACGGAAGGAAGATCAACGTACGGAAAATTCCTTTTCCTTTGATCTTCGGGCTATTAAGAAGCTGTGCCAGGATCAGTGCCAATACCAGCATGATCGGTACCTGGATCAAAAAGTAAAAAAAGGTATTAAACAGGCACTGCTGAAAGGTTTTATCCTTAAGAATTCTGGCATAATTAGAAATTCCTGTAAAGGTTCCATTTGTCTTTCTGAAGGATAGCAGGAGTGCCTGCGCCATCGGATAAAAACAAAATACAAATATCAGGATCGCTGCCGGAAGCAAAAACGCCCATCCGGTAAGATTATGCCTTTTTTCCAAACTTACTTTTGCTTTCTTCTTTTCCATGTTTCTCTCCTACAACAGTACCGGGAACGCATTCCTGCACCCCCGGTACTGTCCTGTTATTTACATTCGATGATTATTCACCAATATTAAACTCAACGGTATCCTGAGCGTTTTTGATTTCGCTGTCGATATCAGCACCGTTCTGTACTACGTTTGTAATCGCATCTGTTAATGCGCTTCTGATGTCGGAGTAGTATGCACCGTAATCAATTCCCGGAACCTGTCCTGCGAACTCTACGATATCCTTATATACTGCCTGTCCGCCATAGAACTCTGAAGACTCATTGTAAACATCAGAATCAGCTGCAGGTAAGTAACTTGCGATTGCTCCGGCATTTGGAAGAAGGTCATCATATAACTCTACGCTTCCACCGAAGGTTGTCTTAATAAAGTCAAATGCAAGGTCTGTGTTCTTGCAGTTAGAAGATACTGCCCAGCTTGCTCCACCACAGTTTGCGTAGTTTGTAGCGCCTTCAACATCATCTAACTTAGGCATATTAACGATTGCCCAATTTCCGGACTGGTCATCAGCTGCCTGGATAGAAGACATGATCCAGCATCCCTGGATGACACCGGCTGCCATGCCCTTGTTCATAGAAGCAATATACTGATCCCAATCTGTATAGTCAACCATGATTCCCTCATCGATCAGCTGCTTGTATGTCTCGATTGCTTTCTTGAGTGCCTTATTTCCAACTAAATCGATCTTGCCGTCTACCATTGGAGAAGCACCGGCTGACTGAAGCATCTCGATGATAATCTCAGATCCGCCTGAAGAAGTAAGCATCGGAACATGATTCTTGTCAACAACCTTCTTTGCAAGTTCCATGAACTCTGACCATGTTGTATCCTTGAAATCCTCAACCTTAAGGCCTGCTGCCTCAACCATATCCGAACGGATTGCCATAATGGTAGCACCGTTATCAAATGGTACACCATAGTTCTTTCCATCAACTGTAGAATCAGCTAACTTACCGGCTGAAAACTGTGTGAAGTCAATTCCGGAATCTGTTAAATCGGTAAAGATGTCAGGATAGTTTGTTACATCCTTGTGGTAGGAATAATCCTGCATTAAGAAGATATCCGGCAGGGTGCTGTAATCACCGGCCTCAGCAGCTGTAATCAGAGCTGTCTCGATATCTGTATATACCTTTTCCTGAATATCCAGCTTAAAGTTTGGATGATCCTTCTGATAAATCTTTTCTGCCTGCTGCAAAGCATAGATGTTGAAGTTTGGATCCCATGCCCACACTGTAAGAGTCTCATCTGCCTCGTCCCCCGCTGCAGCCTGTGTTCCATCATTTTTTACATCATTGCTTCCATCCTTGTTGTCTGTGCTGCTTCCGCATCCGGCGAACATAGACATTGTCATTGCCGCTACTAAAAGAGCCCCTAATACTTTCTTTTTCATTATAGTTTCCTCCTTATACTTTGAACAGTACTTACTTTATAAAATATGAAACGCATACCTTTGCCTTTCATAAGTTACCTTTACTCAATATCATCCACCCAGCGCATCTCGCCCGGCTCCAGATCCAGCTCATATACACAGCGGCCCTTGATATATACATCGGTGTGCTGTGCTTCCGAGGAATTGTTGATTACGGCAAGCTTTCCGGTTTTCCGGAACACCGCCACTTCGGTATCAACATTCGTTACATAGTAACGCTTCATCTCATTCTCCATGCCTGCCGCATAATAGATCGCGCGGAGAAGAATCCGACAGTTCTGCGGAGAATACGGAAGACCTGCAAAATATACGCTGTGTCCTTTTCCATATTCATTAACCACCAGCTGGCTATACTCTCCATCCATTGCGAGGATCTGGTAATTCTTACCCTGTGCATAGATCCGGCTTGTTCCCTCACCGAAATCCACATCCCCATCAATATCTTCCAGAATAAAGTGGTTGGAATCCATCTCATTATACTTATCCGTGCTGAGAGAGAAGCACATCTCACGGTCCACGCCAAGTACATCGGACAGCTGGAAGTATCTTCCCTGATGCTGATAAGCCGTCGGCTCACCAACTCCGATGAATCCGCCTCCTTCATCAACGAAGCGACGAATGTTTGTCACCACAGCCTCATCGATCCAATTTTCAGCACCACTGAATGCTGTATAGGCATCTCCAACATTGATGATTACCCTGATATCCTCCGGGACACCATTTCTTACATCATCAAATGAAATAAATTCAACATCAAACGGCATTCCGCTTAAGCACTCCAGCACGCCCTCCGCAGAATATGTCTCTCTATGCCAGATTGCGTGATGTACCTGATTGGACATCCACTTTCTCTGTCCTCCCCAGCAATTGAGGATTGCCACCTTAAACGGTGCTACATAAGCGGCTGTGCCCTGCATATTTTCATGAATCTCGCGGAACTCGGTAACAACTTTCTGGATTTCATCAATAAATCCCGGCCAGCTGCTTGCCAGCTTTAAGTATCCGCCATATCCGATTCTGTCTAATGGGGAACGGAGAAGTGCGCGTCTTGCTTTTCTCCAGTTGTCTCTCGCTTCTCCGATCGGATCTCCTCCCTCGCAGAACACATCCGGGAAGAAATATGGCAAAAGACGTCCCTCTGTATAGTTAACACCTTTAATATCTGAAATCATGCGAAGCGTCACACCGCTTCCAACAGAACCTACGACTGCATCCAGCCCGATTCCCGCAAAATATTTACCATATGGTTCTGTTCCGATCCAATGATCGCCAAGGAACATCATTGCTTCCTTACCATAGGAATGAACGATATCAACCAGTTCTTTCGCGAGCGCACATACTTCTATCTGCTGGAACTCGATAAAGTCGCGGAACTCTTTACTCGGCACACGGAACATGCTATTGTGGTATCCCTGATCGACAATAAATTCCGGTCGGAATTGATAGCCTGCCCACTTTTCAAATTTCTCTAAAATGTATGGGCTTACACTCGCGCTATATCCAAACCACTCAACGTATTTTTCACGTTTTTTGTCATCAAATGTCAATGTGAACTGATGGAAAAATGTGGTAAAGCGGACAACGTCTATATGAGGATTTTCCTCGCACCATTTCTTAAGCTTTTCTTTTACATATTTCTGAGTTTTCGGTTGTCTCACATCATATGTCAGCTGATGCGGTGTGTCTTTCCAATCATTTGTAAGGAAATTGTACATATGCACCGGATCCCAGATTAAAAATGCCAGAAAACTTACCGTATATTCATGATATGGTGTTGTCTGGATCAAAACCTCGCCTGAACCCTCGTCAAATTCCCACTGATCGATAGGAACAACCTCCCCGGTCGTCCGGTCGATTACTTCCCACCAGCGTTTCGGATCATCCAAGGTGTTTACCTTCAGCTGCTCCGTGTGGAATCCTTCCATAAGGCGGATACGAAGGCTCTCGCCCCTTGCAGTTACCCGGTTACTGATCAGGTATTCCTGCTGAATCTCATCCGGATTCTGGCTTGCCCATTCATTATCTTTTCTGGTTGTATAATAAGTAGCATACTTTTTAACTGGCTCTGACAAAAGTGCATCCGGCATTACCGTTCCGTCACAATCTCTTAATGCATCGGCTCCTAAGAGATTTTTTAAACGTATTGTTTCATCAATGACATCTGCGTCCGTCGGCAGTGTCAATCTTCCCTTCATCAACATTATTTCCTCCAAATCACTTTTGTTCTATTTGTTTATAGCTAGAGTATAATATCTGCAACGGTTGATATCAACGTTTTTGTTGCTCGTTTTATTATTTTTTTTGCTTTTTTATTACTAAAATACTGTTTTTTTACAC
>ERZ1034882.22-NODE-22-length-98634-cov-110.847402_pt1 | contig 98634 bp, 127 predicted proteins | sample MGYA00520606_ERZ1034882 | MGnify/ENA primary metagenome ERZ1034882 (study PRJEB33766, sample SAMN09781726) | gut metagenome | biome: gut microbiome | host: Homo sapiens | place: Madagascar | study: EMG produced TPA metagenomics assembly of the PRJNA485056 data...
GGTATTACATGCCTAAAGGTATTGCAAGTCAAGTAGTAATTGGATTTAATGAAAATCCTTTTAGCTATAAGAAAGTATTTGAAGATTACACCTTTGCCGACGGCACACCGTTTGGCGTAAAAATTGATGAATAGTTATGGTATGAAATGATTCACCTATAGAGATTTAGGTATGAAAGTTTGGAATAATATTAAAAAGTGGATGGCGGCTATCACGTTGATGATATGGTTTGGTTTTACATTGCTTCTATGCGGTTTAAAGCCATTTACATTAGAATACGAAATACTATGTATTCCTGCCGCCTTCGGTTTTGTGTGGATAGTTGAAAAGATAGATAAACTATGAGTGATAGACCTTTGTTTGTAATAGAGAACCGTGGTATAATAAATGAAGATGGTTCCGTCTCTTTTAGATTACTAGAGTGTTCTGTAGAAATTCCAGAAGGTTTTGTGATTACGGAAGATATGATTTATAATCCGTGTGACGATGAACCAGATATTTATTAAACAAATAGGACAAATAGTTATGAGAGTAGAAAATATCAAGTTCAAGGCTAAACGTCTTGACAATGGCAAGTGGTTTGAAGGTTACTTTTATTCCGAATGTGGTAATGCCTACATCATTGAAGATAGGCAGGGTGAATCAATGCTTAATAGAAATGATGCACATCAGGTTGACCCTTCTACAGTCTGCCAGTTCACAGAACTGAAAGACAAGAATGGAACACCTATCTATGAGGGGGATATAGTTATGTACAAAGATAACAATGCGGAAAGAATAGGCAATATTAATTGGGATAGTAAAGCTTTCTGCTTTGGGCAAGGTCTCTTAGTTCATTACTCTTCTGAAGATATGGTAGTTGTTGGCAATAAATTCGACAGAAAGGAAGGTAAAGAATGAAGAAAATATTATTTTATTCAATAATTGTATTGGCTGTGATTTTCTCAATCCCTTATGTAGCTTTGTGTATTATAGCTTGCCTATATATTAAAATAACAGGATTTGTTATTATTCCACTAAGCTCGTATGTTGGTAGAGCTGCACCTCTGCCAAAATGGTTTATGCGTTTTTCCGATTGGTTAGAATACTTAACAGGTAAAAGCTTATGAAGATTAGACTAGCAAAGAAGATAATGAAGTACAAGTCTATAGTTGATGAGTACAATAATGGCGATGGCTCAGTGTGCGATGGTATGAAAGAATCATATTGGTTAAAGCGAATGTTCGACCATATCAATGGAGTGTATGATGAAACATTTGACACTCCTGCTCATATCCCTTTCAAAGACCACCGTATCGCCAAGGCGATAAGTTTAACAAGAAAGAAATAATGGAGGAAAAGTAATATGGAAGCAGGACAATTATTAGTGCTATTGTTGTCGTTTTGCGCTTTAGCATTACATATCAAGAATCGTAGAAGAAAGGATTAGTTATGAACAAAACAGATTTACATTCATCATTACTCTTCCTGATGCTTAAATTGGAAGAGGCGAAGAGTAACCCGATGCTCGACAAGAACTTTGTTGTTGCATTGACGGAAGTGCTCAGATATTTCCGTGATAACGGAGAGTTAAAGAAAGCCTACGAGAGCAAAAAAGATTCGTTGGCAGACACGGCTAATAGTTCTTGGATGAAAGCACTAAAGGAATATGTTTCCTCAAAAAATCAGGAAGTCGGAGTTGATGCAGAGTTACCTGATATAGATGAACTTATTAAGAAACTCACTTCTGATGAGTTCATCGAAAAGAAAATCAAGGATATTCTTGGCGATCAGGCGAGTAAAGACGAATAGTTATGGAAAGATTAACTAAGGCTATGGATAAGTATTTGTCGGAAGCTATTGCTGAATTGGATAAGAAGAAAGCTGCCGGATCAGGTAGAAGAAAGGTCAGAAACTAAAATAAAAATAGTTATGAAAATAGAAATCACAAAAGTTACAGATTGGGAGCGAGTGGTGGATGCTGCTCGCTTCACACAGCGAAAAGAACCGCTGGGTAAGGAGCCTAGCGATGAGTTCAAGAAACAGATGATTCTCAGCGAGCACTCGCCACTGAGATTGCTGGAGTTCGATATTAAGATGTATGGCATACCATACTGGGTGAGCAACCATTTTGTTCGCCACGTTCACGCTCAGCCATTCGTTTCAACCTCCCGACCGGATATTACTGGCTCCAAGGTATCTCGCCACGATATGCGTCAGGATGAATTGGTCAACTTGCAGCTATCCCTCAACGCTCAGGAGATCATCAATATCTCCAAACTGAGACTCTGCAACAAGGCATCCGAAGAAACAAGAGAGGTGTGGTATAAGGTACTTGATAAGCTGGCTTGCATCGAGCCTTTGCTTGCATCAGCTTGTGTTCCTCAATGTGTGTACAGAGGATTCTGCCCAGAACAAAAGTCATGTGGCAGAGACAAGAAAAAAATATTTTCTGTTACAAGAAAATACTACAAAAATCTAGAATTATACACAGCACACTAACAGACAATGAAAAATCCAAAATATACCGTAAACGAATATGTCGGTGGTCACTTCGAGTACATCACTCCCTGCCCATTCGGCATTCAAGGCAAGTACACCCACGAACTCCTGATGGTAGGTAGCCTTGCTTGCCAGCGATGCGAGCACTTCCGAGGAATCAACAAAGAAGATGGTATCGTATCTTGTGGAATCGAATAGTAAAAAGAGTGCAGCCTATCTGCATTCTTCTTAATAATTAATCAAATTTAATATATGAATACAAAGAAAATCTCAATTATTCAGCGCATCACAGAGCGCATCCTTGGCAAGAAGTTCTATATCGCAGTCATTGCCAACAAGGGAACCAGCAACTACTTCGTTAACTCTACCATCTATCGCTCAGAAGATGATGTTATCGCTTATCAGAAATACATCACCACTGACGAGAGAATGAAGGAGAGCTTCGATTTTGTCTGCTACTACTCCTTCCGTTCCAAGTTCGACTTCCGCATTCCTCTTGGCGGCAAGCCATTATCTCTTGAAGAGGCAAAGGAACTCAGCAAGAAATAAGGTATGGGAAAGTTGATAGACCTGAAAGGAAAGCGGTTTGGCAGACTCTATGTCTGCTGCCGCTCCGGCAAATCCAGTAAGAATGGTGTTTATTGGATATGCAAGTGTGATTGCGGTAGAGGTGTTTCTGTTCTATCCTGCAATTTGCTCCGAGGAGTAACCCAGTCTTGCGGTTGTCTCAGATCAGAGAATGCCAAGCTTCGCCTTCGCAAGTACAACGAGAAGAAGGCAAAAGTAAACGGATAATAATCTTTTCTAACCAAAACTTCGTATATTTGCAAAATGATATTCAGTTATATTAAAGACAAGTGCCGGAACATTCAAGGCTTCCTGCATCGAAAAAACTTCGTAGTGCTTGATGGTAGAGCCAATTCTGTCACTCTCTCGCAGGGCATCTACAACCATATTATGCAGATAGAGCGCACAGATAGCTCCATCTTCGTCTTCCGTATCTCCAGCAGAGGAACATACGGATTCTGCCTGAGAGAGGACTGGGAGGAACTTCGCAAGGCTCAGACTATCTTCTTTCCGCTCCAGTACAACCAGGAGCACAAGAAGATTGGGTTCCGCAGCGAACGTCCATCGGTTACAGCCATCCTTGATGATTACAATCTCCCTCTCAACAAGATGGTGCGCCTGACCTGCATTCCTCGTAAGAACAGAAATGGCGAGCCGTACTACGAGATCATCCGTCCAAACCCATAACAATACAAATATGATTAAAGAAGTATTATTTCAAGGTCTTTCCCACTCACCTTCCGACCACGAAAGTCAGGAGGGTGAGTTGGGAACTTGCCTGAACCTCATCAACGAGGATGGAGCACTCCACCCTATTCACCAGCCAGTGGTAGTTGATTCTGCCATCACCATACCTGATGGAGCCAGCATCGAACTGATTCACAAGGTTACTCACAATAACACCATTCACTCCCACTACATCATCCGTAATGGCAATACTTGGTATTGGACAGAGAAAGGCGGAAACGGAAGTGAGAACACCATCAGTCTTGGCGATTTCCAAGTCAATGCCGTGAGTGCCATCGGAAACATCTTATGCTTTGTGGGAGAGGAAAACACTAAGTATGCCTATTGGAACGGAAGCGATTACACTAGTTTTGACTTATCAGCCATTAATTATAGTGCAGTTATCTCAAACACGAAGTCGGTGGTATGCAATGCTTCCATTAATCTTGGTGATGATTGGGATTCCGCTTTTGTGTCAAACAAGTATTATTCCAATAGAACAGATACTTCTCTTAAAGGTGCATCCATCATTTTCAATGCTTTGGATGCGCTGATCAATAAGCAGTTGGAGGAGAATGGCACGGAGTATTTCAAATATACCGTTTTTGGTGTAATCGCCATCCGTCTATATGATGGTGTATCATACATCAATATATCAAATCCATTCATTCTTGCACCTGAAACAACATTCAACAAGTTTATCTGGTATCAGGAGAAAAAGGCTGTTGGTACTAGCACAAGCCTTCATACTCACTCCATCGTTATCAATATGGATATACCCGAAGGTCTTGAAGACCTCATCAGCGGTGTAGATGTTTATCTTTCCCAGCCGGAATCATTTATTGATACGGAGAAACAAACCAAAGGAATATCACGATATAAGTGCTACCTTTGGAACGACAAAATGGCATCAGGAGTTAATTGCGATGCTTTTCAATATCTGTCAGAGGAAGATGTATATCAGTCTTTCGAGAAGAAGTCTTTCTATCTGAGCACAAGCATCAGCAAGGATAAATTCGGCACAGCTATTCCTCTCAAACGAGTATTGGAGACCGAGGAAAGTATTTCTCTTGCAGACTTTCAGAGAAGCTCATTTGGCGGTCAATGTTCCATTACATACAACAACCGCTTGCATATCGGAAACGTGAAGAAGACTATCTTCAATGCTTTCGATACGAATATTTTCTCCAGCCGGAAAGTCTCGAATAATCAGATGTACCTGAATGAGTACACTGATCTTTCCACCAATAATGCACTCTCTACAGATTACATCTGTGATGCAGTATATCAGGTCAGCATCAGTGAGAACAGTATCAAGAGAGATATTTACTACAAGGGTAAGCTGCAATACCCTCTCAGCCCAATCTTGGCATATCCTAGCACTCTTGCTACGGCTATGACCATTTACTTCTATCTCCCTAAATACAATAAATACTACTCAAAGAAAGTTAAGCTGAAACCTTCCGAGACGTTCGGAATGTCTTACTATATCAACATCAGTAAGAACCGCTCGACACCAGTTGCAGCAGACAGACAGACTTCAAATACTTTGAACAACGAGGGATTTGGAGGAAGAACAGATGCACCAACAGAAACAGAAAGTTCAGAGTTGTCTGATTATATGTATCGTTATCACGATGATGCCGGACTTCCAGCCTTTATGCAAGTATATCGACATAAGCTCATCAAGAGCGGTTCTTCTGGTGGAGACTTTGGAGGTGGCAGCACTAAAGCAAGCGAAACCAGTGGAGGAAACTTTGGTAGCGGAAGTGGAGCCATTATCCCTTCTGAATATACTTGGGATTCTACATCGATTGATACGGGAGACTTCACCGAGATTACGGAAGCCGAGTATAATGCTGCATTAAGCAAGACCGACAATCAGAAATATGTATCTCAGCAGCCTAATGTAGTCAAGGTCAGCGAAGCTGAGAATCCGATGGTGTTCCCTGCCAAGAACTCGGTTCAGGTTGGATCATCCATTATCAATGCGCTTGCCGCCAATACCCGACCTATCAGCGAGGGTCAGTTTGGCGAAGCTCCTCTCTATGCCTTCACCGATGAAGGTGTATGGGTGTTAATGACCAATCAGGAAGGAACCTACGATGCCCGACAGCCAGCCAACAGAGATATTTGCTCCAACCCTAAGGGTATCTTGCAGATTGATGATGCCGTTCTGTTCCCTACGGAGCGAGGAATCATGATGCAGCGAGGCAGGGATTCCGAGTGTATCACAGATGTTCTTGATGGTTATCCGTTCGTCTTCACCCAGATATTCAAAAACGACTATCAGAAGAAGCTGCTTGCCCTTGGAGGCATTCCTGAATCTGATACTCAATATATCCGATTCAGAACATTCCTGCAGAAGGCGAGTCTGATCTATGATTATTACGATAACCGCATCATCGTGTTCAGACCCGACTACACCTATGCGTATGTGTATTCCTTGAAGAGCAGAATGTGGGGAACGATGCACAATGTGTTCCGTTCCACCGTCAACTCCTACCCTGAGTCTTATGCCATCAATCAGAGCGGAAAGATTGTTGATGTATATGTCAAGGAGCCATCGGGAAACGTTTCCTATTTCTTCTGTACACGTCCGTTGACTCTCGGTCAGGAGAATATCCACAAGACGATGTTCAAGAGCATCATCCGTGGTTATTTTCGCAACGCTGCAAAAGGTAAGGTGGGTGTGGTGCTGTATGGAAGCAACGACCTCTTCAACTGGTTCTACATTCATTCTTCCGTCAACCAGCTTCTGGCTGGTATGGCAGGATCACCTTACAAGTATTTCCGCTTTGCGGTAATGGGCAGTCTCAGCTACGATGAATCCATTCATAGCGTAGGAACTGAGTTTGTTGCCCGACTGCAAAACAAGCTTAGATAAGTTTTTCTTCATATACATAAATTTATACTAAAACAAAAAGGGCATCCGTCTGTGAAGATAGCTGCCCTTGCTTTTTCGTTAACCATAAGTCTAGAAAGGATGAAGCCTGATCCTCGCCCTTACCGCTGAGCGATTGCTTGCATTCTTTATTTTTTCCTTCTTCTCCTCTGCCAGTGCCCAGAATCTGTCTGCACCTTCGGGATATACCACCATCAACCATTCGTATAATGCCTGATTGACGATATAGTCGTGAATATACACGGTCATGGTATGTACACTAGTAGAAGAGAATCCCTTTGGCATTCTCAGAGCCAGATAGTAGGCTTCCTCATCATTTGTAGGAGAACCGATGCACTCTGCCCACTCGTTCGAGTCAAATCCGCCACAATACATTTCTACCTTGGTAAAGCGGAAAAGCATTTCCCTGCAATCCTCTACGGCTGAATCCAATATTCTAGCCAGTTTATCACGGTTTCCTTCCTCAGATACGTCAAACACATTTTTCAACTGCTTGGCATCCATATCTTTCTGACTGGCATAAGAGTCAGCAAAAGAAAAAGCCGTATTCTTGATATCGTATATCAACTCCTTCTTTTCCAACTCTATCATCACTTTATATCCATTATTGCAATGTTTCATATCCTACCCTCCTATCTTGTTGGTCTTTTACGCATATAGAGAATGGCATCCATCTTCACCAGCAAAGCGTTTGCCTTGCTGAGATAGTCTTCTGCCTTATCCCTAGAAACTACCAAGCACCAATCTGCTACAATCTTATTTACTACATAGCTGAAAGCTGTAGTTTCCAAAGTCTTTACCAATGACTCCTTAAAAAGAGAGCTTACTCTCAGTCCGAAGATCTCCTCTTCTCCCGAATCACTCTTCTCTGTAGCAAGCACGCTCTCTAAGGCTACGGAAACGTCATTGATGGCATCATTCCAAAAGCCTTCCAGCATTTCCCTATCTGCATCCGTCACAAACACTTGATCATACAGACTCTTGCCGTTTGCATCCAAGTTCTTGCCACCGATGTAGGCGGTAGTCTTCGCCACCTCCTCATAGATGCTACTTTTTGTGATTGAAATTGATAAATTTGCCATTCTTATGTTTCCTATAGATGATAAAACCTAAAATGATGAGCAGGGCGCACATCGCTCCCATCGACCACATCGCATACTTCAACTGAAACTGCTCCCACTTGGAGAGCTGCTTCTCTACTGGATAGGGTACTGGGATGGAGTCTCTTCGGATGAAGGAGTCCACCCTTACCTTATACTGGGTCTTCATAACCACCTTCTTGTGCCAACGGTCAACGAAAAGGGTATCTCCCTTCTGTGAACTTGATACCGAATCATGCACGAAAATGCTGTCAGAAGTATGCAGGGTATCGCATTTTACTACGTCACGATATACGAATTTCTCCATCGGGACGTAGGAAGTCTTACATCCCGACATAAGAAATGCTACCAGCAGCATAGCCAAAATGTAGATCAGCAACTGCCATACATCTGAATCATACCACTTCTTCATAAGCCTACTCCTTTAATGCAGCCTTAGCTCTCTTAAAGAATGTTCGTCTGTGCTCCAAGCCGTATGTGCCGCCATTGATGGTCTTGGTGATTGCTAGGAAGCTATCACTATCAGCCAGCTCATTCAAGCCGTGCTTCCACCACCACCACATCGCACTCTCGGTTGCGTACAATGGCTGCTCCAGCAGTTCGGGATGCTCCATGATGTCACCTCGGCAGTACTTGCTCTTCTGGAAAGCCTGATAGTTGGCTCTACCCGTAATCTGAATCAATCCTCTGCCCCTATACTTGTAGCCATCGCCATCTTTCAGGTTGCCTAGCATATTCTTCAACTTGCCCTCATCATACTTGTGAAAGTAAGCCTTGTTGCCCACTTCCTTGGTATATCTCAGCTCGCTCGTTTCGTGGGCTATCTGAGCCAAGAAATGTGCCATTCGCTTCGGTGTATCAATATGGAAAACCTCGGCATAGCCGTTGATGTAAGGCAGGAAAGCATCCACCTTATCCTTGGCATTCGGCATAATCTCTAAAATCTGTTCTCTTGTTACCTTCATAGTTACTTGCCCTCCTTCACTTGTTGTTTCTGTATATTTGCGAGTTCGTTCTTCACCATACTCTCAAAGTTGCCCAACTTAGTCTTAAAATAAACGTTTACCCCGAATATCGCTCCAGAGTAAACCAACGTCTGGCTGACGTACCAGAGTACACCATCCGAAACTACATAATTATTGAGAAAGAATGATAGGAAGGTGAGGACAACACCACTCGCTAACATTCCAATAGCTGCACCATATTGCAATCCTTCACGCACGTTTGGAGTCATATCTTATCTTTATATATTATTAATAATATGCAAAGATAAGATATGTTCCCGTAACTATTATCTTATCCGTTAATGTTGTGCCATATCTTGCTTGTAGGATGCAAGCAGTCAGGGTCTTGAAGGTATTCAATAGCCATCATCACCACCATTTCCTTCAATTCCTCATCATCCTTGCTATATTGTTTCAGCAGCTTATGATGGTCGCTTCTGAGCAGATTCATCGTAACTGCCAAGTCAAAGATGTTGTAGTCGGAAATATCATCCTTATGCTGGTCAAAGGCTTTCTTTATCTCCTCGTCCGTAAAGAAAGGAGCCATGTGCTTGGTTCCATCCTCATCCTCGTACCACATCTTCTTGATAGCATCATCAGCAAAGTGCTTGTCAAAATGCTCTTCACTTAATACACCATACACCATCGCACAAAGATGATGTACCTCTACATCGCTCAACTTATATGAGAGATACTTACCCATAGCCTTGGCTATACTCAACATCTGTTCAGGAGTCATATCCTGCTGATACTTATCAACGAAATCTACAAAATCCATAATATATAAAAATTAAGAGTTTATGATGCTGCAAAGATACATATATCTTGCGCTGAGCACCATAAACTCCCAAAGATTTCTGTAGCCATCTGAATATCAGAAGAATACAGTTACGATAAAACACCTCCTTTCTTTATTCGTCCTTGAATTTAGTTCTCTTCTCACCACCCCTCGACCAGATGTCGTTCTTCTTGCGCTTCGCTACCTTGCCGAGTACGTCATTCTCGTAAAGGTCGGGATTGTCTTCCCTGCCTTGGGTCTCCGTAGCAATACCCTTGTTGGCATTGCTACCTTGGCTGGTATCAGGTTTCCCATTGCCATACCATTTCTGATTATTCTCCTTGTCTGCTATCATATCTTAACACTAAACATTAATAACTAATCACTATGCCGAAAGCGGTGCATACTGCTCGCTAGGCTGCACACCCTGACCGCTCATCATCTGCTGCAGCATCGCCTGAGCCTTCGGATTGCTCTGGGATGCCTGATCCACTTGCGCTTGCAGTTGAGGAGAGAATCCTTGTGGAGTCTCGCCATTCTTGATTGCCTCCTGCTGGGATGATACCGACTGCAGAAGTTCGTCACCGAATGGGAAATCACCTACCTGCAGCAACTGCTCCAAGGTGATTGCCTGAGCCTGCCACAACTGCATCAGGAAGTCATTAGCCATCTGACGATATACAGGAGTAGCCGTACTCTCGGTGATATTGATGTCAAACTCTACATCACGAATCTTCTTTGGATCATAGCGCACAATCTGTCCTGCCCTGCCCACGATGTTGAAGTTGCGAGCCACATCATAGTACTGCTGCATATTCTTCACCGTCTTGTAAGCACCATCAATAATAAACTGGCTGAAACTCTCCAAGATGTCAAGCAGCGACATGGTGGCATTCTGTGTCTGCTGGGCATAGAGTGAACCGCTCGTACCCGACACTCCTGGTTTACCCTGCAGCGCACCATTCACTCCCGATATATCCTCGAAGAACTTCAACTGATAGTTGAGCAAGTCACCGATACCGATGTTCGTTGAGTTGTTGGCTACTTGCTGAGGAACCTGACCACTCTTGTTCAGCTTGTACCTTACCACTCCGTTGAATCTACTCCACTCGTCACAGAAATCATCCCAGCTCATATCATCCGGCAGACAATCCTCAGGACAGAGCAGTACACCCTTGGCACTCGCCCTCATAATGAAGTCGTACATCGTGATCAGTCTGTTCACATATCTCTGCTGGTCAATCACATCTTCCACGAAGCTATGAATCTCGCCATCAATAAACGGATAGAATTTGAAGCAGTATGGATGCTCACCATGAGCATAAGGGGTCTCACCCTCTCTCAGGATGTCACCGAAAGGAGAAAGATAATAGAAATGCCAGTAATCATCCATAAACCACTCGGCTTCAATCAGCGGAATATCCTCTTCCAGCATGCCAGCAGCCATACCTCGCCTGATTCTGTCTCTGTTCTCAGCATCTACAATATCAGCCTTATCTTCAATGTCAATCTTGAAATCGTCACCATTGTTATAGTCGTGGCAGCGATAGCGTGGCTTACTCTCCTTGCGCCATACCTCAATCACTCGGCAGAGTGAAGGGTTAGCAGGATTCATGAAGTCGATGGTCTTCGGATCAAACTCTCCGAAACGCTGGGTGCAGTCGGCTATTACGAAGTCTCGGTCAGCAGCCAGTCGGTAAATCTCCTTCAACTTCCTTGCTTCGGCAGGAGTCTTGGCAAATTCCCGAAGCACATTGCCGATGGTAATGTCGTGAACCTCGCCCAAGCAACTAACATCCCAGCCACGGAAATCCCTCATATTGTTATCTATGAAGAAATTGTTCGGATTCACATAGTCTGTCCAGCAATCCAACCTTCCCCTTCGCCATCCATACTTCTTCTTGTAGATAGCCGCACCGCTGATCAGGAACTCCTCCATCGTTCGGGCATCCATTTCCGTCTCTCGGTTCAGTTGTCGGTTGCATTGCAGCACAACACTCATCGTTTCGCCATACCGCTTTTCATCCTTATCCCTTGCATTGCAGGTAGGTTCCTTGCTCTGGGAACGGTACACACCCAGCACATTCTTCACCAGCCTTCGGATCAGGTTGTTCTTCAACGGCTCACTACCCTGCTCACGGATATAGTCTTCCTCTTTGATACGCTTGGTAAAGCCGCACCGATTCTCGATTTCAATGAGATCTCCCCACTGGTCTCCATAGCAGTACCGCTTGTTTCTCTCCCTACGCTTTCGGAAGTTATCCATGTTGTTATAGTATCGTTGTGCTTCAAGCAGGATGGAGAAGGCACGCTCGTATGGCTTGTCGAATCGGTTCTTGGAAGCTTTTACGCTATCCAGTTCCTCTCTGTCCACCACCTTGCTCAGCGACAACAACTTTGCTTTTTCTTTCTTCTTTGCCATGATTACGATGTTGTTGGTTCAACAATATGTGCCAGTTTTCTGGCTACACCCAATAACCCAGCCGCAGTATCGGTATCTCCCATACTCACGCAAGTGAGATAGCCAGCCATATAGAGGATGGCATCTTTCAGGTTGCTCTGTAGATTGATATACCCTGCACCACTGCTTTCCGTTATGATTTCCGGCTGAGCCACATAGGTGAAGTCAACCGTCACGCTATTCGATTTGCTCGTATATAGCTCTAGGTATCTACCGCCCTTGGTATGGATGATAGCCGCAATAGGTCGGTCGGGATTGCCCCTCACTCCATATTTGCAGCCCTGATACTTGTAGGCTTCATCATTCTCAGTGATGATTTCGGCATTGCGGTTCCAGTCGCTGGCTCTTACACTGAGCAGCCTGATCATATCGGCTGGCATATAGACCGTACCGACATAAGCATTGTTCTTCGATGCCCAAGATACGCTGATGTTGTCTAGCTTGATTCCATCCACCATATCTACTGGCGCATCGGAAAGAATGATACTTGCTGCATCTACGATTTTACTCTTGATAAGTTCTGCCTGAGAGAGCGTATCAGTATCATCGGGAGTCAGCAAGCCGGAAGACTCTTGGTTTCTGTCCAAGAGCACCTTCACTTCTTTCACCAAATCAGATACAGCATACTTCTTCATTATTCAAGTCCTTCTAGTTCAACACCCTTTTCCTTGGCAATAGACAAGATGTCCTCCTTGGTCTTCAACTTCGAGCGGCTCACACCGAAGGTCTCAGCCAGATAGTCTCTGGCATCCTCAAAGTCTGTCACGATATGGGTCTTCTTCTCCTCAGCCGCCTTTTTCTTGGTCTTTGCAGCCGCTCTCTTCTTGGCTTCGGCAGCTTCCTTCTTCTCGTCAACGGCTTCCACCAAGAAGAACTTGTCATTGAACCAATAATGAGACTCGATAGCCTTCTGCAACTTCTCGTCTCTTGTGCCATAGATACTGCAACCCATAGTCTTACCCTCGAAGACAACTCTCACTCGTTCGTTACCAACCATAACGCTGAACGACAAATCCGTACCAGCTTGATATTTCTTATACATGATTATACCTTAATTATATATATGTTATGAAAAAAGGGATGGGGCTAGTGCCCACACCCCTCTCTATTTAATGAATAATTTGCCGAATTTGCCCTGCATTAAGCAGCAACCTTGGTCTCTTCTGCCTCAGATGTGCCCTCTGCATCAGGAACCTTGGCAAGTCGCATACGAGCGTGTGCCTTAGGGTACTTCAAGTACAGACAAGCAACCTCCTGAATAACTACTGCATCGGTGTTACGGATTCCAGCCTTCTTCAAGTCGAGAACGTTACGAGTCCAAGACAAGTGTACTCTCTTCACCAAGAACTCAGGATCAAGAGCGAAGCCGCAGTCACTCATACCGAAGAGATCGAACAACTCTGAGTGAATCATCAATACCTCACCGAAGTCTGTCTCCCAACTCTTGAACTTCAAGTTCCATACCTCAACGGTGTCCTTCAAGCGGAACTTGTCAGAATCAATCTTACTGAATGCACGGACGAAGTCTGAGCCAGCGATAACCACCTTGCGCTTGTTGCCGATACCCGTACCGACAAACATATCCTTGGAAATATCTACCAACTCCAAGTCTGTGATAACTCGCTCATTCTTGGTGTAGCCCTTCTTGATCTCATCGGCAGTAGCAATATGACCTACCTCAATATCCTTGCCAGCCATCCACCAGATACCCTTGGTAAACCACTGAGCTGAATTATTCTTGGTAGTATGCTTGATGCAAGCCATATCACCGAAGAGATAGGAACCCTCCATGGCAAGTCGCATATCATAGATGCTATCCTCCTCAATGTCTGAGAAATCCCAATCCACTCGCTTGTCAGCAATCTTGTCGAAGGTACTCTGCTCAACCTGAATCATGAAGTTCTGGCAGTACTGAATATCAGAATCAGGAAGGTTGTTGAAACGACCAGTCTGTACATCCAGCTCACCGCAGCTCTTTGCCATACGAATCAACTTCTGACCCTGCTTCAAGGCAGGAACACCGATAGGCTGCTTGCTGACCATATTACCATTAATGGCATACACGATAGGATAGCCTTCTGTGTCCTTACCGCACACACAGAGTACCAAATCAGGAGTAGGAGCATCAGTAATGGTTGAATAAGCGACACCCTTATAGTTAGTGACAGCCTTCACACCAACCACTCGGATGGTATCATCAAGCGTAAACATTTCAGGGTCTTCTACCTTCAATACCATAGATGTACCAGTACTTGCCTCAGTATTCTCTTTTACCGTGGTTCGGATAGGACGAGTACCGATACTCCAATATTCAACTACAAAGGAGCTTGCCGGCTTGGTTGTGGCATAACGGGAAATCTGATCCACTGGTGTTGCCATCGGACGAATTTTGATAATCTTCTCGTTGATGTCATTGTTGTAATACTCAATGCCCTTCTCGTTAAAGTGCTCACGACCCTTGGTCTCAGTCTTGATACCATCATCCTGACGAGCCGCACCACCATTGCCAGCTTCACCAGCAGCAGGAGCACCGCCAGCTTCCGCAGGGTGACCACTCTCAGAAGTACCGCCATCAGGAAGAGTAGCCTCAGCCATCAGCACCTGACCATTGACACCAAAAATAACTGCCATCACCATAATGAAAATGGAGAACAGTCGATTAAATGTACTTTTTGTTACTTTCATTATCCTAAATATTAATTAAACATTATATAAATCTAACTCTATCTTATCGGATGCGTGTTCGCTTCTCGTTTCCACGCTCCCAGATGTTACCTCTTCGGGTAGCCCTGCCAAGCGCACCCAGTTCCGGCTGGTTGTCGGTCTTCTTGGTCTCGGCATTCGCTGAGTCAAGGTCGGCAGTTCCATCACCCTTCTTGCGCAGCTCCAAGTTCTTCATGTGCTTGGTATTCTTGCCACGCACCTCACCTTCGTGAGCAGCATCAGCTACATCGTTATCGTGATTCTTTGCCTTGATGAATGCGGTAATCATATCCTCTGTGAAGATACCTTTCACCACATTGTTCATCGTCTGAAAGCACTGGTCGATAGCTTCGTTCACCGCTTCTTCACCATACTTCTCCTCCAGCTTGTCGAAGACCGCATAGCTGGCTGGCATGTTCTTATCGTACTCATCCTGCAATTTCTTGCCGTTAGACGCATTCTTCAAGAACTCAGACTGAGCATTGGCAATCTCGTCAGCGTTATCAGGATCAGAGTAGTAGTCGATAGCATCCTCTCCGTGTGTGCGAATCAATTCTGCATAAGGACTCCTGCCAGCCTTCATCGCTTGAAGGAAAGTAGCTGCAGCAGGGTCACTGCCCATCCAGTCAGCCATCGCCTTCTCGTTATCCTTGTAACCTTGTAGCGACTTCTGGTCGGCATCGTAATCATCATTGATAGCACCATAGATAGCTTCATCATCCGCATACTCCGTATCAGGGTGACGAGTCTTCAAACGCTCCAAAGCCAAATCTCTCTTGGTCTTGGTAGCTTGCTGTGCAGCAGCACCAGCATTCTGTTCCGTATTTGTATTATCAGGCATATATATATGTATTAATTTATAAATCAATGCCCAAAAGTAATGCTTTTCCGCCTATAATCAATCTTATCCGTTAACTTTAATTAATCGTATATGAATAATTTGGTTGTTTCAATACTTTTTTGTAACTTTGCATCATAAGAGAATGAAACATAAAGGATCACGATGTGACTTTACACAAGAGCGAAACGCTGACATATTGAGGGCTTACAAGGAAATCATATCAGTAAGAGACAATATCAGCCTCTTGGAGATTGAGCAGAGATTACTGCAATCTTCAAGCAAGCGTTTTTGGGTCTCGGATATCAGGGCTTACAATGTTATTCTGACGATGATCAAAGGGAAATCCTTGGATAACATGAACCCTACCAAGAGAGAAATGTTTCGTGAAATATACCGCAGATTTATAGCTTATACCAAGCAGCATCCTTCTATCACCAAGTTGGATGCCATTAGTTACGTGTGCAATCAGGAGGCTCCCAGTTTCTATCTTTCTCCGAAATCCATACACGTGATTCTTCATAAGGTGAGAAAGGAGGAGAAGGAAAGATGTTACGAATTAAGAAAGAAAAGATTGCGCTTTATGCTGGGTACATTATAATAATGTGTATCACATTCCTTGGTTACGATGGGATGGGTCTCTATGAAGGTTGCTCTATGCTGAACCGACTTACCTACCCATTCTTCCATCAGAACGTCTTCCATGCTGCCATCAACCTTTGGGTGCTGCATCAATGCCTGAAAGCCAGACCTTGCGGTATCGTAGATATGGTGGTGTTCTATCTCATAGCCGTAAGCTATTACCCTAGTTCTAGCGTACCCATCATCGGTCTCAGCGGTATCGTATATGCCTATACGGGATATAGCGCCCCATTCGTAGAGAAGAAGGTGAGATACAACATCATCATTCTCTCGTATATATGTGTAGGATTTTTCATTCCTTGCATGGCAGTGGGCATCCATATCTATTGCTATGTAGTCGGTCTGTTGTGGGGGTATCTTAATTCTCCGATATGCCAAGACAAGTAGCCATAAGAACCAAGCTGACAGATGCACTAGACAAACATGTATTGAGCATCCTGACAGAGAATGAGAAGCGCATCAAGGAAATCAACACTCCTTTCAGCCCGATAAAGGGTGAAGGTTGTGGAGATAAGCGGTTCCTGCTCTTCCTGCCTGACTTCCCGATTCAGAAGCAGCACCTCCCGATGAGTATGAAGAAGATTCCGCTCATCAAGATGCTGCTGGAACTGGGTAGCTGCAAGGCGGTGATCGAGGAACTGCATGCGGATATGGATGAGCCATACAACCTTGAAGAGGAAATGGAGCAACTTGTGGAGCAGTTCACCCGAATCAGGATGAAGCACGACCCCTTCTTCTTCTTCGCCATGTTCATCTATATCAAACCGAAAGGTGGAGGTCTCCCCTTCCGTTTTGTGCTCAGAAGACCGCAACGCAGACTGCTCAGGTGGCTGGAGGAGAGAAGAAAGAAGAACCGCCCTATCCGACTCATCCTCTTGAAGGCTCGACAATGGGGAGGATCAACGGTTATTCAGATGTACTTCCTTTGGCTGCAAATTATGTGGCAGAAGGGTCTAAACTCGCTCATCATCGCTCAGGTCAAGGACACGGCAGAAACCATCCGAGGAATGTTTGATGAAGCGTTGAAGGAATTTCCAACCAAGTTCCTGCATGAAATGGGAGAAGCCTATTCTGAGAATGAGCCTAAGTTTGTAGGATTTGGCACATCCGGCAACGTGAAGAAGGTTCCTCAGCGATTCTGTAAAATCAAGGTAGGTTCTATGCAGAATCCGACTTCTGCCAATGGTGAAGATTATAACCTCATCCATTGTTCTGAGGTAGGATTGTGGGAGAAGACAGAAGGCAAGTCTCCTGAGCAAGTTGTTCAGAATGCAACCAATGGTGTGCTCTACAGACCATACACCATAATTGTATATGAGTCAACCGCCAATGGTACTGGCAACTTCTTCCATCAGGAATGGCTGGCAGCAGAGAAAGGTGAATCTGTATTTGAACCGTTCTTCGTTCCTTGGTTTGAGATTTATGACCTCTACCATCTTGACTTTGAAAGCAAGAAAAAGAAGGAAGAGTTTGCCAAATGGTTATACGACAATCGTAACAACACCAACACGATGTCTAACCGTGATGAGCCGGGTACATACCTTTGGAAATTGTGGCAGATGGGAGCACCATTGGAAGCCATCAACTGGTATATTGTGGAGCGCAAGAAATTCACAGACCATGGAGATATGGCTAGCGGATTCCCATCTGACCCAGTAGAGGCATTCAAGCACTCAGGAGCCAAGGTATTTGCTGAGGAGAAGGTTGAGCAGTTCACAAAAGGTTGCCGTTCTCCTAAATTTATCGGTGATGTTTATGGTGATGGTTACAAGGGCAAGAAGTGCCTACAGAACGTGCGATTCTCGGAAGACAAGACTGGGCAGTTGTGGATATGGAGCAAGCCGGAGTACTTTGACGATTGCAAGGTGACCAACCGATATTTGGTTGTAGTGGATATTGGTGGTAGAGGTAGTAAGGCTGACTGGTCTGTTATCTGTGTCTTCGACCGATACTGGATGATGGAAGGTGGCAAGCCGTATGTGGTAGCCCAATGGTATGGGCATATTGATATGGACTTGCTGGCTTGGAAGGCTGCACAGATAGCCAAATACTACGATAATGCCCTCTTGGTGATTGAATCAAACACCTTGGAGACCAAAGACAAGGAACATATCTTGGAAGGCGGTGATCAGTCTGAGTTCATCCTGAATCAAATCAAGGATGTGTATGACAATCTCTATGCACGCAAGCAGAGTGAAGCAGACATCAAGGAAGGTGTTCCACGCAAGTATGGATTCCATACCAATGTAGCAACCAAGCCAATGGTTATCTCTGTACTGGTTCAGGTAGTCAGAGAGCATCTATACGTTGAACGAGACCAGCGATGCCTGAACGAGTTTCTTACTTACGAGCGTAAGAAGAACGGAGCATACGGAGCCATTGATGGCAAGCACGATGATTTGCTCATGACAAGAGCCATCGGACTCCATATCTGCTTCAATGAAATGGAAATGCCAAAGATGATTCAGATTCAGGTTAGAGCAATGAGAAAAAAGGTTTCTGTTTCGGCAGCGACCATCATATAGTTTCAATTTTAATAATTACGATTATGAAGATTACTAAGATTTTCAAGCGCATCAAATGCGAGATTATGTACCGCCAAGCTACGGCTAAGGCAGACTATGCAGCCAAGAAGAACAAGGGTGAAATCTACTTTGTCCTACCTACGGAGAAGGGTAACCTGATGATTATGAACCGCCCCCTCTTCGAGGCTTTCAAAAAGACAAAACTGGTAGATAAGGATATGAAGTCGAGAGACCTCTTCCGTGATTGTGTCTATCATACCAACTGCAAGAGCGAGAGAGGAAAGCGCAGCCGCAAGCGCAAGTTCCTCAGATGGAAGGGCTTGATTTAATGCACAAAAGTTAATGGATAAGAGATAGGTAGAGAAAATTCTGCCTATCTTTGCGCTATTATTAATAATGTGTATCAAAATATGATTTATAAAATAGTACAAGGAAATGCTTTCAAGCTCCATATCTTGGTGCGGAAGATGGAAATGTCCAAGGAGTTCAATCGTTTGGTTGACTTCGATATGACACAAGCATCCGATATCAAGGTGGAACTGCAATGCTGCTTCGATGATTCCATCATCGTTCCTACTTCTATCGGTGGCATCGAGCATAATGTGCTGGTATGCAATATTCCATCCACCTTGGAAATCGGAAACTACAATGTAGCCGTTTCGTGGACTTATGAGGGTTATGCGATGAAGAGTGTGGAGCGAAACATCTTGCAGATCATAGAGACCAATCAAAGGGTGAAAGTTCCAGTAGGAGTCTTCCAAGGTGAGACGGTTGGAATGTTCGACCTTCGATATTATATGGTCACCAAGAATCAGTCTGATTGTACATTCGTCTATTCTCTGGATGATGTTACCCTCTCCTCTACTCCTGCCACATTGAAGTTGGGTGAGAAATTTGAGGCAACTCTTACTCCTGCCGAAGGATTCAATATCGGTTTGGTGAAAGTAATCATGGATGGAGCCGACATCACAAGAGATGCTTACAAGGATGGCAAGATTGAGATTCCAGCCGTATCAGGCTACGTAAGCATCATGGCGAATGGCGATGATAATATCTACTATTACGGAGCCACCGCCGCCAAGAATATGTGCCAGTTCAACATAGAAGACCTCACCAAGGTTGTGGGAGACATGGTTGATAAGTCTATCACCATTACCACCACCAAGGACAAGCCATATATCTGGTTTGCCAGTCGTGTTCCTGTTATCTTCACTCAGTCAGGATTCACGGCAAATCTCAACTCTACTAAGGTAGGAGATATATACTATTATTGGTCAGATGAGTTGAAAGCAGGAGAATATACATATAACGCTAAATTAAAATAATATGGCAGAAGAAGTAAAATACAACAACACGCTCGTAAGTGGAAGAGCCGATGAGACCTTGACATACACGAAGTATGTGAAGGATGAGAGTTCGGGCAAATCCACCAAGGAGCTTCTTGACGAGAAGGTCAACAAGACTGACCAACTCGGAACTACGCAGATTGCCGACAAAGCCGTAACCAACGAGAAGTTGGCAGAACACTCTGTTGACAATTCCAAACTATCTCCTGATTCAGTAACTTCGGAAAAGATTAAGGATGAATCTATCATCACAGAGAAGCTCAACGATCGAGCCGTAACTACGGAGAAGGTAGAAGAGAAAGCTATCACCAATTCCAAGCTCGGTGATCAGTCGGTTGATGGAAGAGTTGTTCGTGAGGCATCTTTGGAGACCAAGCATTTCGCCAACGAGTCTGTAACTACAGAGAAGGTAGCAAGAAAGTCTATCACAAAGGACAAACTTGCAGACAACTCAGTCGATGCCTCTCAGGTAGTAGATGGCAGCATCGGCAATGCCAAGTTGTCTCCTGATTCTGTAATTACGGAGAAAATCAAGGATAGCTCAGTTACAAATGAAAAGATAGCAGACGATACGCTTGGCATCGAGAAGTTCGATCCAGAGCTTCGCAAAACCATCCAAGCTGCCACTGGTCTCCCTGAGGATTTAAGTCAGATGATTCAAGATGTAGATCAGTCTATCAAGAAACTGAATGAGAAGGATACTGACCTCCAATCTCAGATTGATAATAAGCAGCAGCAAATCACCGCCAATGATGAAGACATTTCATTGTTGCAGACTCGCAGCACTCAGATGGAGGAAGCTATCAAGAGTATTTCCGCAAGTGGTGGTGCAAGCCAAGCCTCAGCAGTAACATACGAGAACACAGAGAGTGGTCTTGATTCTGTAACTGCACAGGGAGCCATTGATGAACTTGCAAGAAAGAAGTTCAACAAGGAAAATATTGCCCAAGAGTTCGGTGATTCAGAGGATAAGGTAGTTTCCCAGTTTGCTCTTCCATTCCGTGAAATTGAGTCTCCAGAGTTTATCAAGGTAATAGTAGATGCAGAAGACCATTTCTTGTTAGGAATCCAGCTTGATGGTTCCATTGAGTGGGGCAAGGGTATTCCTGCACCTATCAGAACCAAGTTGCAGGAGATTATCACTCAGTGCCAGCAGGATAAAACAGACTTGTTAGGGTCAATTAATACCATCAATGGCATCTTAGATAAGACAACTATCAAGGATGAAGCTGGTGAAATTCAAGACACCCCATTTAGAGTAATCGAGAATGAAGAGTTTATAATGGCTGTAGTAGATTCCGAGGATAGAGTTCTCTTTGGCATCTATAGAACAACTGGTAAACCATACTATCCTCAGAATGATATGTACCACATATCACAGAGCGAAGAGTTCCTTTGGGTAATTCTTGATGCAGCTAATCATCCTCTTCTTGGTATTCAGCAAGATGGTACTTGTTGGGCAGCCAAGGCTCAGTGGCTTGATGATATTAAGGCTATCAAGAATGTTCTTTCAAGCATTGACGAAACCCTTAAAACTTTCCAGCCAAAGGAAGATGGCAAGGGATTGATAAACCTTGATGTTGCTGACAGCTTCTTCTATATCTCCAATGATGAGTACCTCATCGCAGTAGTAGATGTAGAAGACAGAATCCTTGCAGGAATTAAGTATGACGGAGAACCATATTTCCCTAACCATGAAATGTACTCTGTTATAACCAATGAAGAATGGCTTTATGCTATCATTGATGCAGAAGATAAACTTCTCGGTGGTTTCCGTGCAGATGATGGTCACATGATTGTTGGTGGTATTGATATTAGTACATTTATCGCTAATACCATTATTGATGTAGCAGACATTAAAGAGCGTACTGCTCATCTTTCTACAATTAACAATGATGAATATCTTTCTGTAGAGACTGATGTAGAAGGTAGGGTTATAGGATATATTGCTCCCGATGGTAGTCATTATCTCTATAAGGTAAAGTCTGAGACTATCCCAACAGAGTTTGAGCATATAGAAGACCCTGAGGGAAGGACTGAGATTACAACTGATGCAGAAAATAAGGTAATGTCTTATCGTGATTCAAGTGGAAAGAAACATGAGCATGATATGGAAGTTACTAACCTTGATGTATCAAATATCAATCTCCAAGGCAATAGTGTGAATAATATCCAAGATGCTCTGAAAACAAATGGATTTAATGTTAAGGCTCCAATCGATTGGAGTGAAAGTAGCTTTATTCAGATACCTGAGCCACGCTTTGCTATCATTAATATCACAAACATAGATTCCATGCCTACAACCAAACAAGACAACAAGGAGGCATTCTTGGAGTTTTGGGATATGCAGGGAAACTATTTCAAGAAACACGCTATACTCAATGCACAAGGAAACTCCACAATGGGATGGTCAAAGAAAAATGTTTCAATGGATATTTGTGACGATGAGTGGATTGGTGATGAAACTCCTAAGATTAGGATAGGTGATTGGGTTCCACAAGACAGTTTTCATCTAAAGGCATACCATACTGATTTCTTCAAAGGAGTTGGTGCTGTAGCATATAAATTATATAATCAGATAGTTAAAACTAGAGGCAACATGTATGATAGACCTTGGAAGAAAGCACTGATTGATATGTCTGCTATAGGTACTACAACCAAGAGTTTTGAAAATCCTTATGTAGGAGAATATGAACTTCTTACAGATACAGGTGCTAGATGTTTCCCTGATGGTTTTCCTGTTGCCGTATATCTTAATGGAGCATTCTACGGAGTCTTTTCCTTTCAGTTGAAAAAGCACCGTGACAATTATCACATGAATAAGTCAAATGCCAAACACGTTCATCTGGATGGAGATATTTATGAAGCAACTCTCTTTAATGGTAGGAACAACATTAATTGGGAAATGTTTGAAATCAGAAATCCAAAAGGACTCTATGCTATTGGTGGAAACAAATATGATGCTGATGTCAAACAAGAAGAGATAGCTGGAGAGACTGAGGCGAATGCATGGATAGAGGCAGGAAAACTGCCAGATGGCAAAGCAATAGACAGCAAAATCAAAAAATCGCTTCAAATGACTGCCGAAGTCAAGAAGTATATTCAAGAATTTGCAGATGCCATGCCAACTATCAAAAATGCAAGAGACACTTATGAAGCATCAAGTAAATCAGAGGATGATTTAAACACCTTAAAACATGTTTACGAAAAGTATTTCGATAAGGAAAACATGATAGACTATATGATTTTATCAGACTTGATTTACAATTATGATGGTTTTGGCAAAAACTGGCAATGGTTTACATACGATGGAGTAAAGTGGTGGGTAGGTTTGTATGATACAGACATGTCTTTTGGAGGTGATACCTATTATATAAGAAAGGTTCCTACTACACACGTTAACACTTCAATTACAAGACCAAATGGGTATGTAGTTAAATATTATGCATCAGAAATGGAGAGCAGATATAATGAATTGGCAAAACTGGGAATTATTTCCTATGAACATATCTTTTCCATGTTGAAGGATTGGACAATGAGAATAGGTACTACCTTTTATAAAGAAGAATATAAGAAATGGTATTTCTGCCCATGTATTTCTAATAGTACTGTTAGAAGCCAATATTGGGAACTCGTAAAGGATAGTTCTGGTAATCTGCAAACAGACACATCTGAAACCTTTGATGCAACACATTCATATAATATTGGTGATGAAGTATCTTTTGGATTGAATGAAATTGCAGGATTCTATAAGTTTAGATGCCTGAAAGCAACAAGTGCTATAAGTACTAATGTTCCTCATTCGATAAGTGATTACTCACCTATATCTAAATTTGGACACGTAGATAGTATCTATCGTGCAGAAAAATGGATAAAGGAAAACGTAAAAAATATGGATTCTGTTTATCATTATAATAGAAATGTTTAATATTAAATAAAATTATTATGGGAAAATGTTTAGTAACAAAATTAAGTGGTTCGGTTAATACAAATAAACTGCTAAAGGTGGGAGAAATGAGAATTGAGTTTAACTCAGTTTCAGCCCCATCAAATAAAACTCAGGGTATTACACTCCAATCTGCAAAGCCTATTACTTTGAAGATTGTCGGTAATGGGTATTTTACAGATAAAACTCTGACTAAAAACAAAGGCAATGCACTTAGTATCTTGCCTAATGCACTGACATATATCTATGTGTCTAATGGAGACTTTTATATATCCATTCCTGATAAGTATTCTTTGACTACATTGTCTTTGTTTGCTGAAGAATCAGGCTCTGATGATTCTGTAAAAAACAAAACAATATATCTGGACCAGTTTGAATATAGTACGCTCTTAACTATATTAAGAATTTCCTCAGAGAATGTAAGTGGAGATATTAGTTCTCTTAAAAAACTTACGTCTCTTATAAATTTAAATATTGGCGGCCTTAATAATATAACTGGCGATATTGAATCATTGAAGAATCTAACTTCCTTGACATCGTTGCTGACTTCTGGTTCAAATATAACTGGAGATATAGCATCATTGAAAACGTTAACATCGTTGACCACTTTAATGACAGACGGTCTTAGGGGAGACGTTTCAGTACTCAAACCTCTTACTTCGCTCAAAACACTTTGGCTCAAGAACGGTAGTTTTTATGGAGATATTGCAGCTCTATCTCCAGTACTCAGTCTTATTACATTTCAGACAAATATAGGAGCATCATCAACTTTATCTTGGTCAGAGAGACCTTCAACATCCTGCATTGTTTCTATAGAAGGAAATCCTAAAATGAGTAATATAGACAAAATGCTTCAAGACCAAGCGAAATGCCAAACTCCATCCACGGCTCCTAGTAGAAAAATCATAGAAGTTATTGGCACTCGCACCTTGGCATCAGATGCCGCAGTACAGACATTGCAGAGCAAGGGTTACACAGTATCTGTCACTTCTGTATAAGGCATCATAAGTTTAACATTAAAGTAAAGAAAGGAAACAAGATATGAATAAGTTAACAAAGAAGTATAAGGTAGTACATGAGGGAAGCTCGATGGTGTTCCCTCTCACAGAGGAAGGTGACAACTCTGAGGTATTCCCAGCAGTAAATGCCACCGCAGTAGAGTTTGATACATACTCAGAAGCCAAGGCTTACGTAGATGAGCATGGTCTTGTTTATGAGGAACCAAAGTATGGGGAGTACACCATATATTGATAAAGAAGAATGGGAGTGTTGTTTGGCACTCCCAGGCTTATATCTTCATACCCAGTATCGCCTCTATCGGAACCATCTTTATTCATACCACCGCATCTTCCAATGGCGACCAACACAAATACTATGAGAATAACCCATTCTTCTGTTTTCATAACTATCTATTAATAATCATCATAATCAGCTTCCGATTCTGCATCTGATGCAGCATCGTAAGCATCACTAAAACTGCCATCGTCTAGTGCGGCTTGAACGTCTTCCGCATAAGATCTTGCATTGTCTAACTTTTCTTGCAATTCATCTATATACTCAGACTGCTCGCTGATTTCTCTCCTTAGAATCATAATTGTATCGTTTTTAGATTCTATCTCCTCTTGCATATCTTTCTTTGATGGTCCACAAGATAGGAGAAACATACAAAATATTAATGGTAAGTATCTCATATTTGTTTCTTTTTATAACATAATTTGCAAGCTTTTCGGTTTTCCTTTTTAGCTTGTTCTAAACTAATTTTCTTAATTTCTCCCGAGCATCGCCTAAGACCTCTGCAGGCTTTGGTTTTGTGGTAAGCATAAGCTGTTGGACCAGTACAAACATAAACGCCTTGACTTCCTACGGAAGAACAGAAAAGCATCGTAAAAAGTAAAAATGTTTTCATGATTAAAAATCGCTAGCTTCATTTATATAATAATGTGGACCATAATATAGGGTGACATAGATATATGTTGCGCCGCCCTTACTTTTAGATTTTTGCACTATTAAAGTACATGCAGGATTTTCTTTTGGATCTGTTCCAGGTTCTGCAAAATTATAGCATTTGTAACCTTGTTCATTTGTCCATATATAACCTGTTGTATATTTCCGGCTCAATGTAAACCGCAAGTTTTCTCTAAAGTCTTTAGCTTGTTGAGAAGCATTAACTGAAAAGTTCTTTTGAAATTCCGCATAATAAAAGTATGAATCACTTCCGCTATACTGAAAATCAAATTCTCCCATGTTAAACGTGTAGTCACCAACAGAAATATCGAAAACCCTTAGCGTTCCTTTATCTTCCATCACACTCAAAGTGCCATATCTATTTTCAAGGGAAGACTTGACGGAACTATAACTGTTCCCGAAATTTATACCTAACACTGAATCTTGTGCAAGTATAGCAATAGGGAAACATACTAAATAAAACAAAAACAATAATTTCTTCATTGATAATATACTAAAACGTTATTTTCCTACAAAAGTACGAAAAAATCCAATAGGTTGTACCGGTATTCACTGATTTCTTCATAGTTTAGACAAAAGAAAAATAAGAGAGTAATGTTTTGCTTACAACTCTTTTGCAGACGCCTGCACCAATCCACCAAGCAAGTAGCAAGCTTCCTCCCCATACATATTTATCAAAAACTGTTCCGAAATATGCTGAACCACATGTAGCATTTCGTGGCTGAGGCTATTCATATATTCAGCCTTCGAAGTGGACCATCCGATAACGACCACCGTTTTTCTTATATCAACATTAGAATAGGTTATCCCTTTGTTTGCTTCACCTTTGAGCACGAGATTACAGGCATCTTCGAGAGGAATGCCGCTGCATCCCAAATCCCGAAGATACCTTCTTACCTTCATGGCATCCTTAGAATGAACATCGTACATTACATGTATCGTCCAGTCATACCTTTCCAAGTAAATCTCCTGCTCAGTCACTATCTAACTTAACATTTAACATTAAACACTTAACATTGCTACAAAATCTCTTCCCAAGGAATGCCCACACCATTAAACGATGTATCTGCATAGAAGCGGTTGAAGATGAAACCGTCCTGCTGATCCTCATCATCCACGTAGTCTTTGATGAACTGAGCCATCGTTTTCTCATCCGTGATAGACGAGCCGTAGAAATCAGCCAGGCACATGTGTGCGATATACACCGCATCATAGCCCACATTATTCTCCAGCACGATGTTGTTCTTCTTCAAGATGTCCTCAATATCATCCTTGCTCATCATGCGGATAGGCTTACCGTTCTTCCGCATCTGCTTTACTGCCCACTCGCACATCTTCTTATTGAAGTGCCAGCCGTTATGTCTCAGGTAAGCCTTCATTTCTTCCGGCTGATAATCGTAGGCGTTCAAAGATTGTCTGTATTTTCTTTCCATAATCTCAATCAGTTTAAGAAAGGGGTATGCCCACTTTTGAGCACACCCCAAACTAGTTAGTAATCTTCTCCGTAATCACTTCTGTAATCACGTCCACGGTCTTCACGTTGGCGCATGTCGTCGTACTCTTCATGCTCTCGCATACCACTTCTGCCTCCACGACCTCTATAGTCGGGCATGCGGTTGCGCTCGCCGTATCGGTCACGTCTACCTTCACGCTTCATTTCATCAAGGCAGCTCATAGCCTTGCCAAAGTAGCGCAAGCCCTTCTCTACGTTATCATACAAGCCATCAAACTTGTCTTCTGTAATCTCAACCATTATCATAATCATAAGATTTTTAAAGTGAATAGATAGGGTAGGAGATTACTTGCTTGCAACCTGTTCGAGCAATCCCATCATCTTGTCGAGCTTGCCTTCCATGCCGGAAACCTTACCTTCCAGCTTGGAAATCTTCTCAGCCTGTTCCTTCTCCTTGGCTATCTGGGGGTTGAGCTGCAGTAGCATTCCCTCACAAGATTTAACGACTCTCTCATGGTAATCTACGCTCTCCAGTATCGCCTTGGATTGTCTCAGCATCGCATCGACCTCGGCACTCATGGCTTCCTTGTTGTCGCTCACCACAAGATTCTTGTCGTTCGCTATCTGTCCGTTAGCAGGTAGCTGCTTGAAATCCACTTCCTCGTCATTGATCTTCACCTTCACATCAACCACAGTTTCCATAGGCTGAGGCGTAAAGCCATTGTTAAAGGTAGGGTATTTTGTCTGAGGGTTGCTGACCGAAACAACCTGACCAATCTGCAAGTTCGGGTTTTCGCCCTTATCTAGGACATAGAATAAAGAATTTGTTCTTAAACCTTGAAACATAATGTAATCTCCTATTATCTATTCTGTTTGTTAAACAATACCCGTCATAAGTTGAAGGGTGTTAGTGTCTCTCTCAAACCAGAGCTGAACCACTCCAGTTCCCGGCACGTCTGCAACCGTCAAAGCATCACCATTGAATTTGGTTACGGCTTGGGTTACTCCGTTGGTCTCGAAAAGGATAGGCAGCGTACCAGTCGTTCCAGTCGGAATAGCCTGACGCAGATTTACGAAAATCGTTCCTCTGTAGCTGGCATTCACGAAGGCGTGGTTTTTAAAGGTGAACACCACATTGGCAGTATTCACCGCCACGCCTGTAGAAGCGATAGCCGCCGAACCGTTACGATTCACCCATGTATAAGGTCTTAACCATAACATAGCAGCCTCCTTTCCTTATTAACCCCAGAATCCTGCATTGTTAGCAGCATTCAGTCCGTACAAACCAGCCTGATAAGCCACGCAGTTAGGAACCGCTGTGAATGGGCTGTAAGGGGTGGTTACTGTCTCAGGCAGCTTGCACTTGATGCCTGCCACCTCGCTCTGAAGACCAGCCAATACCGCATTGATAGGTGCTACTGCCTGACCTACAATCTGAGAAGTCATTGCAGAAGACTTGAAGGTGCTGTTTTCCTCACGCAGAGAATCAATCTTATTCTGCATTTCGCGCATCTCAGCCTGCTTCTGACCGTCAACAATGGTCTGAGTGCTTTCCTTGATGGCGTTATGCAAATCGCAAGTCTGGTCCTTGGTAGCATAGGCAAGGGAAGAAACCGCACGTTCCTGACCTACTGCCACGTTGTTGATGGCATTCTGCAAGGTTCCAGTCTGCTGACACATCGCCAACTTGATATTTCCGTCCATGGCGGTAATGTTGTTGTTGGTCTTGCAGCAGCATTCTGCCAGCTGGGTAGCGATTGCGTTGTTACCCTGCATGATGGCGGTCAATACCTGATTAGCAGTCATGCCCATCTGGTTGCCGACACCGCAAATCTCCTTGCTTACACCGTTGATGGCAGCGATAACGTTACCGGTAGTAGTGTTGAGAGCAGTAGCAAGCGACTGAACATCGTAGCCATTGCGCTGAACTGCCTGCATGATAACAGCCGTATTGGCATCGTTGTTAATCATAGGAGCAACACCGCCCTGTCCGTTAGGCATGAAGCCTCCACCATTGGCACCACCGAAGAAGTTGCCTCTACCCATGATGATGAAGAGAAGCAGGATGGCAAACAAGTCATTGCCCCAACCATTACCGTTACTCTTACCGTTGCAGAGAGCAAACAAACTTGGATCTACACCCTGTCGCTGCATAAGTGCTGGGAGCATAGCAAGAATGCTATTGAAACCGCCGCCCTGGCTGGTTCCGTTCTCCCCGAATACGTAAGTTTTTGATTCTGACATAATAAAATAGATTATTCGTTTCGTCCACTATTGAACTTGGTGCAAAGTTACGAAGACCCAAGCGCCCTGCCTAACTATGCTCAAAATAAAATTTTCGCCCCTAAAGTCACTGTTCCTCAGCATTTTATGCTGAGTCATTCCTTGCTCATTTATAAGCATAAAAAAGGAGTGAGCAAACTACCCACTCCTTTTTCTATATTAATTCAATCTATCCAGCTCATCAACCGCATCCATCATGATCCTGTCAATATTCTGGTTGGCGAAGTTGATGCTCTCGGTATCGCTAGCCTTATCCCTCATCTTCTTCCATCGCTTCATCTGTTTCTCTGCCAGCTCGATTACTCTCACCTTGGCAGCTTCCTTGGAGGTTTGGAAGTGATAGTACTCTCCAATATTCGTGATTCTCTTATCAATCGGAACGTTCTTGGATTTCAGACGGTCCACGTTGGCCATCGTCTTTTCCATTTCATCCTTGTAGTTATACCACTTGCTCTTGGTTCTCTGCAAGCTGCTCTGCTCACTAGGCGTATAAAGAAGAGAGCGAAGGAAAGGGATATCCTTGGTTTCCGTATCACTTCCGTGCTTCACAACACCGATAAGTCGCTCTGTAAAGGTAGCTGCGCCGCCACCGATACCACCGATGTAGTGATTCAGCATACTAGGATTCGTCACCATATCCAGGAAACTGTTGCCCAGCAAATCCTCGTTACCCTTGGCTACATCATTGGTCTGGGCATTCACCCATTTATTCACAGCCATATATCCGTCAGGCACACCCTTGTAGGCTCTCTGCCAAGCAGGGGAATTTTCATTCCAGTCACCACGTCTTTCAATAGGCGCACCCTTCCAGTCGGTATTTAACTCCCATTCAACGAATGGAGATAGAGCAGAAGGAGAGATAGCCTTGATGGTCTCGTTAATCGGTTCTTTGCCTGCCGAAGAGTTACCGAGATAGTCCATCACAGGCACAAGCTGCGACATACAGCCTACGGCATCAAAGTAAGGATTCTTCTGTCCGCTTACGTTTGGCGAGAAGGTCAAGCCTGCAGCCAAGTCACCCAAGCCATAGAAGGCTCTTAACTCGATGGCAAGCGGAATCGTGATAAACTGACCGCCACCCTTGTAGATACAGAGATTGTTCCTTCTCACGTAGTCAGGCAGCTCACCGTATGGGTCCTTCACGCCCTTTCTGTCCTTCTCGTCCTCACTCGCAATCAGCACATTGTTTCCAAGTGCAGCCAGCGCACCGAGTGCAAAAGGAATGGCAAGCATGTTGATGGAAGTACCTACAGGATTATTCTTCAAGTTCTTTGCAAGAAGGTTCGTACTCTGAATACCTGCGTTGAAGAACATAGAGCAATGTCTCAGATAGCTAGCCGTAAATCCGTAAGCCCATCTTGCAGCCGCCTTGCCGCCTGTCATTTCTCCGTTCTTGAAACTCTTGATGGCGTCACCGCTACCATGACGGTTGAAGTTGGTAGATACCTCCTTCGCATCATAGACAGAACGGATGATAGAGCGGTTGCTGTCTCGGCTCGCACAGTAGGTAGCGAATCGGGCGATATTCTCAGCCACCTCATTCACGTTCGCTAGGTTTCCGAAGAAGAAGTCACGAAGGGCAGCACCGCCCTTGTCAATCTTACTTCTTTCGCTCTTCACGTCCTTCTTATACTCCTTGGTCCAGTCCTTCATGTTCTTAATCTGTACCCAACCAGTTTCACCGCCGTTCTCCATGAACTCCTTGAAATATCGCTGTACCTTGTCGCTCATGTCAAGTGTTCCGTTACGATACTTGGCAAATAAGCCTAAGCCCGTAGTTCCGCTCAAATCCTTGAAGCTGATATTCGATGCACCCTTATACAAGCCCAACTGAGCATAGTACTTCGCCCAGAGCGCACCATATCTTGCACCCTCCTTAGAAGTAACGTTGCTCGATGCAAACTCCGCATCACGCATGATGTTTCGCATCACGAACTCAGGGTTATAAGATGTACACAACTGTGCCATCATTCTTGAGATAGAACTCAATGGTTTCATGATTCCCTTGGCGCCCGAGTTCTCCAGCAATCCATTCAGAGCCTGCGCCGCTCTAGGATTTCCGTTGATAATAAAGGTATGGGTCCTTCCGGCAATCTTCACGTCTACGATATGCTGTGATTTGTTTTCTGCTCTTTGGAACTTATAGCCGATACTGCCCCTGCGGTAAACCTTCGACGCCAAACCCAGTGCTGCCTTCGCCTTCATGTCCGTATTGAAGTCTGCAACTATCTGGTTGATTTCGTCTGGGGTAGCATCCTCAGGAATATCGGGATAGCGCTCATATACGATGCCAGTCATAGGGTCCTTCTCGTACCAGACGCTTGTTTCGGTAATCAGATTATTGCCCGAATTATTTCGCGCGAATCTTGCGAAAGCCTGTCTGATGGCATTCATACCACCATTCTTGATAGCTCTGTTACCCATCGCACCAATCTGCGCCAGCACATTTGTCTCACTCAGATACTTGTGTCCTCTCGCTCTCATGATCGTGCTTCCGATGTAACTCTTCGGGTCTCCCTGCTCAGTAATGTAGCCATAAGTATCTTCTGCAGTAGCCTCATCATACTTTCTCAAAGGCACATACCAGTTGAACATATTAGATACATGACCGTGCAACTCCTTGCTGATGATGCCATTCTTGTAGTCGCTGTCAATCGAATACTGGGTAGCAGCCTTCACCTTATCCCAATAATCCTTAACAGCACCCTTCTTGATGCTCTCCATCTTCGCTTCCGAATCCATCACACTCTGGATAGCCTCAGCATCATCGTAAGGGTCAGAAGATTTCGCCACTTCCTGAATGGCGTGCATACCCGAATAGTCGTGTTCGCCAGCCTTGAAGTCAGCATCAAAGTGATTTCTGATACTCTCGTCCAACTGTCTATAGTACTCCTTCAGGTCGATGTTGCCAGCCTTCAGCTCGTTATCAAGATACTCCTTATCGTTATAATAGCTGTTTTCCAAGAAGTCAGCATTCTGCTTCTTCTGCTCGTCCATCCTCATCTTTTTAAGGAAGTCACGAACAAAGAACACTCTGTTTCGCTCCAAACCATGCTTGGTAATCATATAGAGATTGAAGTTTCTGATCTTCTCATCATCCTTCTTTCCGTCAAAAGCATCCAGTATGTCAGCCATCGCCTTATCCAGAGGCTTCATCACGTTACGCTCAAACATCTGAGCCGCATTGCTCATCGCACCCTGCATGGTGTTCTGTAAGATATAAGGATTCTCCGAAGAAGCAATATCCTCAATCTTCTTGTCAGGCACAATCGCATTCATCAGCTTCTTCAACGAAAGCATATTATCCATATAGCTCTCGGTGAACATATAGCCGTGCTCATCCAGCGAACGGTGGTATCTGTCAAGTGCTGTGCCGGCAGATGGGGTAGTACGGAAGTGAATCTGCCCATCTGTAGCCTCGTTCCATTCGCTCTTGGTCATGCTTTCCATACTGCGGACCTTACCGTCATTTCCGTAGAACATACCATCATGCGCCACGACAGCAGGCACACGATCATGGTCGAGACGGTATTTCACCGCCTCGGCTCTCAGCTTCCAATAAGGGTCATTCGGATTTTTCTGCAAGTTCTTGCTCAACCAGAGCAAGTACTTCACATCTTTAGTATTAGGGGCAATACGATAACCGATTTCATGAAGGAAATCTGATACCTTATTCTTGATACCATTCCAGAAGCCAGGCTCACCCTTGCCGTCCTCGGCGAGTCGGGCGATACCTTCCTCAATAGCATTATAGATATTCAGAGGATTGTATCTTCTCTCCTCATCCACCAGCTTCTTCAATTCGGCATTCTCAGGCTTATCCAAGTCGTACCAAACATCACGAAGGAACTGATTGAATCGGTCTTCACCAAACAACTCTCTCATTCCCTTGTGTCCTACTACCTCATGCCAGATAGTCTTCTCGGCAGTATATCGATCATGGATATTAGGCATGTAAAGATGTACCTCGCCAGTCTTCTCGTCATACCAGCCAGTAATCTTTCTGCCTTCCTCAACAGCAGCCTTAGCCGCCTTGTTGGTGATTTCATCAACCGATGAAACCATGTTCACCTTTGCACCAGTCTTCTGAGCCACCTTTTCGATATGGCTCTCAACCGATGAAGCAGGATAGTTACCATCACCGTGGTCCGTGCGGAACTTGGTGCCGCCGTCCTTGCCCCATACCTTGAAGGCATCCTTTGTCATTTTCACGTTAACGAACTTAGCTTGAGGGAACTCCTGTTCCAAATCAGCCATCTGCTGCAAGAACTTCTCCTTGGTTTCAGGAGCCTGTCTTCCCGATTCAACGGTAGTGATAGGTACGCCCAGTTTAGCCAACTCCCTAACCTGATTAGGAGTAACCACATTCCAAGGGATAGCCAAGCCAGTACCCTTTAACTGTTCTGCGATACTCTCAGCCACCTCTGAATCAGGAACCACTCTCACCGCCTTTCTCCAGCGTGACAACATCACCTGTCTCTGTCTGTCCTTCGGCAGCAAACTATTAACCGAACCAGAATGCCAAGGTACAAGACCCACGGAATCCTTTGCACCTTCAGCGTGATAGCCGCTAGTCTTCTCGCTTTCAGGAATCTCCCATTCCACAACCTTGATGTTGCCTCTAGCGTAAGCACCGGTAAACTGGTCGTTCATCATAGAAGTGGAGGTGTGCATGTAAGGATTGTAGGCAGCAGGCACATCTCCCTCGCCAACACCCTTATTCTTGTCAGTCTTCACAAGGGTAAACTTGCCGTTCTTTACAAGGTCTGGTCGCTCGTCTGCGCCCATCCACGCACCAATCTCTGTAGCATCAGTACGCTTACCGTCAATGATAGCAGCCATAGGAGAGTACAACTTTCCGTCAACCTCCTGCATTCCGCTATACATTCTGAATGTCTCCTCCTTGTTGAGACGGTCCAGCTCATCCTTATCTGTAACTTTATAGGCAAATCCGTCCTGCTCAATATCATTCATGGAAAGATCATCAATCTTTTCATTGAAATCATCCATGATGTCGTTGATAGCCTTATCCATCTTATCCTTCTCAGAAACCTCAAAGAGTTTCTTCCAAGCATCCTTCAAACGTTGCAGGATAGAACGGTCTCCCTTTCTTGCAAACTCATGTGCTGCATTCACAACTTTATCCCAGATAGACAGGTCCATCGCCTTTCTCTGTCTAGAATCTGCCATCTGAGCTGTCAGCTCGTAAGCATCAGACAGACCGTAAGGCTCTTCTTTGAAGCGTTCCTTATCGTCCTTTACCTTGTCATAGATTTCGAGGATAGTCTTAACGCCCTCTATCTGTTTAGGAGTCAACACACCCTCAGCCTTGCCTTTCTTAACGAGATTGATAGCACCCATTGTTACCTCATGAATCATTTCATGCAGCATAATAGTAGGGGCAGCGTAGTCTGGCGCCTTAGTCTTTGTTAGACCATCAATATACAAATCAATGTTTCTATAGGTATCTGCTGCACCAGATCTCTTTTTAGAACTCTCTTCGCTAACCTTGATGTTAACACCAAGGCGTTTGTTTATATCGAGAACTCTTTGGAAGAGTTTAGCCTTTTCTTTATCTCGATTTGTTTCTTTAAAAATTCGTTCAACGGCTCCAAGTGTGAACGCTCCTCCTGGCTGCAATCCCCAAGTCTCTCTGAGATTCTTTGCTCTAGCGTCTCTATAGGCAAGTTCTCTGTCAGCGACGGCGAGAATGGTCTTATAATATTGCAGTAGATAAGAGCCTTTATTTCCCTTACCGTCATTCTTACTACCAAGATGTCCTCCGATGGACTGTCCTGATAACTTTTCGACTTTTCTTTCATAATCATTCTTGTAATATTCAATAACACTTCTGCCAAGATTGGAAAACTCCTCCACGGCATAGTCTGCATCATCAACAATTCTAGACTTATCTCTGTCTTCTGCATGCTCTATAATGTCTTCAATGGCAGAATCAAACTTCTTTTCAATCTGCGAAGATACATTTTTATCTACATCTTCCGGAATGATTCTACCTTTCTTAACATCTTTTGTATCTGTTTTAGAATACTGCAAGCCTCGGTCCTCACGGAAGTGGGTGCCTTCATCCTCAGACGTCTTGCGCTCCTCCTGCACCTTCACGCCCATCTTAGACAGACGGTCCAGTACTGGCTTCAACTGCTCAGGTTTAAACTCTGCAAGCATATTGTTACCTTTTGTCTCGAAGTTATTGCCATTAACCAGTTTCAGCAAATCTTCATCCATGAAGTACTTGCCGCCCTTCGCCTTGCTCTTCGGTACACGAAGCTCGTAGAAGTTGCCACGATAGTTATCTATGCGCTTCACCTTTACTTCACCATCCGATGAAGTAACCTCGTCAATACCGCCGTGCCATGATGAAAGCTCAAACTTATCTGCCACGCTGTTGATAGGTGCATCCGTAGTTAAGCCCTTAGGGTCGAATCGGTCTGGCATCAAGATACCAGTCTTCACCTCGCCAGTATCTGTAGTATATTTCACCAGCTGACCACCCAAGCCCTGGTCCTTACTGTCTATCAAAGCCTGCATCAGGTTACCAGTCACGATGTAACCGTCCTTTCTACTCTCGTTGCTTGCCAGTCTATCCCAGTTATTAAGGTCTTGGTTCAATACCTTGAGATGGCTGTCTCCCATACCGATTGCCTGCTTAGTCATGTTGTCGATGGCGCCGATAATGTCTGCCTTGTTTTCACCAGAACCCACCTTGCCAGCGATAGGGAAGGTAATCTTTCTTCTGCCATCCAAGGTAGCGAAGGAAACAGAAGAGGCGTTAGGCGAGAAGTTATCAGTAATCTTGATGTCAATCAGTCTACCGTAACTGTTACCGAATCCGCTCAGTTCGTTTGGATTGTTCATGTCCGTAGGCAGAACGAAAGTCTGGTTGGTATCGAAGGTGTCAAGAACACGGTCAAACATTTCTGCCTTCTCCTTCAAGTTCTTCACTACATCATCCAGTTTATCCTTCTCCTGCTTGTAGATAGTCTCGTACTGATATTCAGCATTCTTTTCTATCTGCTCATCGGTCATGCCCGATTTCTCCTGACCCTTCTTTCCGTCCTTGATATACTTCTCTTTCGCCTTGGTTGCAACCTTCACCGCACGCTCCTCATACTTCTGAGTCTCGTCCGCAATCTTCTGGTCGAAGTATTCCTTCACGGCAGTCTTCTTCTCGGTCTTGTATTCATCCCAAGTCTTGCCGCCAGTCAGTCCTTTCTGTGAAGCATTCACCTCAGATGCCTTCATCGGTTTCTTCAAGATAGCCATGTTCACCTTTTCTATATAGGTGTTGTCGGCAAAGGCGTTATCACCTCCCGGCTCAGCGCCCTGCTTCCATACTTCCTTGTGGATAGTCTTAGCCTTCAGTGGCAGCTCGGTAATCTCCAAATCGTTCTCCCCCATTTCGTTGAGTCGCTGAATCTCGTTGGCGTAAAGCTCGCCAATCTCCTGCAACATCTTCTCCTGCTCGTTTACTCTCAGCAATGCCATACGTCCAAGCAACTTGCTTGCGTCACCGCCAGCTTCACCATCACCGACACCTCCACCACTGACAACAAGGTTTTGTGGGTTGATTCTACTCAAATCATCACCGTAAGTCTTTTCCCATCCGAATGGATCAGCCATGCGTGCATAAAGGTCAAGATGCTCTGCCATGTATTCCTTAACCACCTTATCACCATATTTATTGGTAATATCGGCAACTTCCATTTCGTTGAACTTGCTCTTCTGAGAAGAAGTTGTGTTGGCATCAAGAGACTTCAACTTAGCCTTGAACATCATCAGCAGTCGCTGCTCGGCAGGGATAAGGGAAACCACATACTCGTATGCACCTCTAGCCACCTGACCGGTTCGGTCGATACGTCCACGCATCTGAACCTCGTCATTCACGTCAAGCTGCTGCTGCGCCACGATCATCACACGCTTCTTCTGGTCCTTATATTTGCTCGAAGCATGAAGGGAAATACCGGTTGCTGCACTCTTGTTGAGGATAAGCGCATCAATCTTACCATCGTTAAAGTCGCGCGCGAGTTTCTTCTTGTCTGTGCCAGCACGCTTCACCTTGGTAACAGTTCCGTTGTCGTTATAAACAAACTCGGTCAGTCTACCAGTCAGCTCACCAACCTTATAGCCAGCCTTCTGCAGCTCGTTTTTGATAACATCAATAGGGGAGAGTGAAAGACCGGTACTTGTCTGCTCAATCTTCTTTTCCAGTTCGTGATAAGCCTCAACTGCCTCATCACCCAAATCCGAAAGCTTGATGTAACCGCTTTCGCTATTATCCTTTGCATCCTTCTGGGTATAGCGAAGAGTACCTTCAAGACCCTTCTTCAAAGATGTACCCAAGTCAGGTGCATCCATTTCCTCACCAAGCGCAAGGTTGCCAGTCTGCGATTCATTGGTATTATTCAATGCAATCACAGGCTTCATGCCCTGCTTCAAATAGTCGATTGCACGTTCTGCAGCAGACTTCGCTTTCAGAGAGAGAAGAACCTGCTGAACGGTATTGAACGCCTTGCTGGCAAAAGGCTGATTCTTGATTCCCAGGGCAGCGGTACCCTTCTTGATTCCTATAGTAGACTGAATGGCAGCCAGCTCATCATTACGCTCATCCACGTAACTTGAAACGTATTTCTTTTGGAAATTGATAATATCATTAAACAAACCGATGATACTATCATACTGTTCTCGCTGTTCCTGTACTCGCTCAGGATCATCAATCGCCTTCCAGTCGATGGTTACGCCAGTCATATCTCGCTCACGTCTAATCATCTGACCGCATTGCGTCAAGGTCTGGCTCATAATCTCCTGCAAGGTAGCACCACCACGCTTCACCGCATCAATCAAATCGGATGATTTCATACCGCCCTCGTTCATGGCAGTACGCAAAGCGTAGATAGGCATGTTGTCAGGTCTCTTGGCAAAGGTAGCCGAGAAGAAGGTAACGTTCTTTGCCTTCTGAATAATGTGTTGGAAATAGTTGCCCTGTCCGCTATTTCCACCAGCCGTGTGGCTTTCGTCAAGGATAAGATAGGCGTTACCCATCAGTTTTTCAATAGCATCACGTCTTCTTTGTCCGCTAAGGGCAGCAGCGCCGAATGTCTTACCCTTCGCAAGTTTCTTCTCTTTTCGGACACCATTCTCGTCAAACTCATACACACCATTGCTTACTTGGCTGTAAGTAGTCAATACATAGTCGTATTCGTCTGGCAGTTTTCCGTTCTTTTCGATGTAATCAAGCACTCGCTTCACCTCGCTCTTCGATGGCAAAGCAAATACAACTTTTCCGTCTGAGTCGGTAATGGCAGCTTCCTTGGCGCTACCGAATACAAATGGTCTCAGCTCAGGGCTTCCAATATCCACCAAGTCACGGTAAACATCACTCAGCAATCCAGCGGTCTTGGTGAAATATACAGGAACCTGTCCCTGCTTCTTGGCGTATCTGATAAGTGAAGCAGCCTGTCTTCCCTTACCGATACCAGTCATATCGCCGATGATGAATGCGTTGCCCTTCTTTGCCTGCTGCAAGGCAAGGGCTACTGAGTCAACCTGCTCTGCAGCAAGATGAGAATACAAATCATCCTTATCATTATAGCCCAGTTCGTCAACAAGGAACTGGTCTGCATCGCCCAACTTTTCAAGGTTCTTGTTTACTGCCTCCTGCTGGTCGGCAGGCATTACGGCTTTCAGAGTGAATGGATTTTCACTCTTAGGGGCGTATGTAACTTTCTCTGTACTTAATCCACGTACGGATTTGTCCACCCGCTGTAATTGTCCCCGTGGTCCGCTTCCGCTCCCGGCGTTGGTAGATTCATCAGTACTTGGCTGAGCGTCATTCCGTCCAGCTCCTCCTGATCCGTTTCCTCGCTGTTCATTAGTTCCAGAGGTTGGTTCTTTGCTTGGAGAAGGCTCTGTCCCTGTTCGGTCTGCTCCAGTATTTCCATCAGGAAGTCCTCCAGCTTGTCTTGGCTCGGTTCCTCGTTGATTTTCCAAGTCATCATGGGTTCCTGATACGGAAGTGGAGTCAAATAAGTCAGGCTCTCGCTCACCATCTGGTTTGCTTCCTCCTCGTTCTCCTGCTCGTACTCTCTCTTTAGGAGTACCAGCAGCGCCTTGTTTATCAAGTTCTGGTTGAGCACTTCTTGTTTCTCCTCCGATGGAAGGATCCATCCATTCACCTCGTAGTATATCATCTTCAATTCGTTTATAAAGTTCGTCATAATCTTTCACGGCTTCGGCTCTAGCCTTATCCTTTACTGGTGGAAAGGCATTCTCGTTCAAGCGTCTTCCGTTTATTAATATAATACGTGTAGGGTAGCTGGTTCCCTGCTTTGCATACAGACCGCCATCTACATTAATCACGTCCTCCACATTATAGTGGCTATAGAGATAACCAAGGAAAGCCTTATCCTTCGGGTTCAGACTTCCGTTCTTGGCGTATTCCGTCTTGCCGCCGATGATAATGGCAGCACGACCATCGTCCTTCATACTCTCCAAGGCATTGATAGCCATCTGTCCTTCCAAAGAAGAAATCTTGTAGCCGTCATACTCCTTAGGGGTAGCACTACCGAATGGTGGATTTGTCACCACCACGTCAACGTCCTTGTCTGCAAAAGGCTGGGTTCCGTCCTGACTGGTTACGTTCTTGAAGCCCTGTCTTCTCAGGTTCGCCAATCGCTGGGCATCAATATCGTTCACATGCACCTTATCCATTGGCAGACCGATGGTAAGCATACCGTTACCGGCACTTGGCTCCAGAGCACTTTCAATCACCTTACCGTTACCCTTCACATACACATCTGCGAGATAAGCGTAAGGGGCAGGGGTAGAATACTGCTGCTTCATCACTCGCTCAGAATCACGCTGGTTGAGTGAAGGCTGTCTGTTATATAGAAGCTTTATCTTTGCAAACTTCACGTCATCACTCATAGCCTTGCTGGTAGCATATCGCCTTGCCATTCCGACAACAGCGGTTTCCACCAACTCTTGTAAGTCGGTATCCTTAACACCTTCAAGACCACAATCTTCAGCAATCTTTCTCATACCAGCAATGCCAGTCTTAAATTCTCCCATAGAAAGAACTGTCTGAATGCGGTTGATGAAGCTATTCTCCTTCTGCTTCCTCTCCTCGGCACTCTTGGAGTCACCCACCAGATTTTCCTGATGCTTAGGTGAAGTCTTCTCGTAGTAGTCTGCCCACTCCTTCAAGCTCATGCGCTGCTCACCATCACGATAGCGGATATTCATCATCTGCTCATAGATAGCATCCACGTCTTCCTTCTTGAAAATCTTGGCAGCAGGAGCAAACTCCTTGCGCATTTCCTTCACCACGTCTTCAAGATTGTGCATACCTCTCTTGATTCTCAGGTAAGCATTTTCTGCCATGGCGCTCACCAGCTTAGGCAATACTTCCAGCTGTCTAGAGTTAAGACCGATGAACGAAGCAGACATTTCATCCTTACCGGCATTCTTGAGCATATCCCAAAGGTCATTAACCTTCTTGTTGGAAGCCGCTACTGCTGCATCGTCAGCTTTCTGCTGAGGCTTCTTTGGCTGTTCTGCTTTACCCTTCTTCTCCTTCTCGAACCCTTCTGCAGCATTCTTGAAAGCTTCCATTGGGTCAGCGGATGGTTCAGCTTTAGGAGTCTCAACCTTTGGTTCAGCCTTCAATCCCTTGCGTTTAGCATAGATGCTTTCGTAGATAGCACGGTGCAAATCGTCTGTCACTTCTCCGTTCAGATAGTCCAAAGCCATATCCTTGGATAAATCGTCCACGTCTGCCTCCATAATCTCATCCTCGGTCAAAGGATGCTCCTTCTTGAACTCTGCTGCAGCTGCCTCAATCGGGTTAAACTGAGGGTCTGGGGTCTCTTCCTTTGGAAGGAGTGGGAGAGGACCTTCTTCATTCTTGCTGTCAATATACTCAGTAACCTCATTCAGATCGCCAAACTTCTTGCCATCATACTCATAGTAAGACCCAGTGTACTCGCCCTTCTTGTTAGGCTCATCAACCTTCATCACTTCCTTGTCTCCATCAATCACAATCTTTTGCTTCATGATAGGACCGTACTTTGATGGGGTCTCGGTTTCCTCGTCCGTTACTTCAATGCGACTTTCGAGTTCCTTGTTTTCTAAGTCGTCAGCCTCTTCTACTCTTGGTCGCTCTGCTTCTGCTGGTTCATTTCCTCTTGATGCTTCCTGTTGAGGTTCTTCATTGCCTGAAACATCATGGCTTCCTTCATTTTCCGAATGTCCTGTTCCATAATCTTGCCATTTTTTAAAGTCCATAAATTCTTTTATCAACTCTGGTTTGGTAGGTGCTTCGCCGAATACATCGCCCTCGCCAGTATTTCTAGCGGCAGCAATACGGTTGTACTCGTCAAGCAAATCTCTGAAATCAGATACCTTACCTTCTAGAGCCAAAGCCATCATCTGAGAGATAGGAGGGTAGCGCTTAGCTGCATCCTCACCAAACATGTCTGATGTTCTCAGCAGCGTATCAACCTTATTGCCGCCCTGTCTTGCCTCATAGAGCAATTGGATAGCCTGATCAATCTCATCACGAAGAGAGAACTCGCCCAACTTCATGTTGTCCATTACCGAGCGGATAGCGTTGATAGCCTTATTCTTCACCGTAGAGTCTATGCCCAGCATTCTGATAGTCTCTGGCTTGAAGATAGAACCTAAGAGAAGGTTCTTCACATACTCCCTGCCTTGTGCAGAAAGTCGCTCAGGGCTATCCATCATCTGTGCCACCTCGTTCTGTCCGATGATGCCTTTATCTACTAACGTCTTCACCAAGTCATTTATTGCCTTGGAATTGTTAAAGAATGCTTCAAGAGAACCATTTCCCTCAATCTCGGCAACAATTGCGCCTACCTCGTCAGAAGTCAAAGTCTTAGCCTTGGCAACCGCCTGTTCGGTATTGCTCTGGGTCTTCTTCTCGTTTCGGTTAAACTTGGCGAAGGTTGCAGCATCGTAAGGCAGTCGCTCATCCGTCACCATAACCAGACGAGGATGCTCAATACCGCTCTGCTCAATCTGCTCACGTGTAAAGCCGAAGTTCTCTGCATTCTCCAGAAGGTCATTGATGTATTCGCCGTCCGTGCCTTCCTTTGCCGCCTTCTGTCCTGCCATCGTTCTACCGTTGCCATCATATACGATACCCTCGTCAGATACCACTGGCACCTGCTCGATAGCCATACCGTTATACTTTCGGGCAATCTGGTCCGTATTCTGCTGGGCAGCCTTGTCGTGTTCATAGTCACGATCATTCACGGTTCTGCCCTCAGCATCGGTAGGAAATCCCTCCGATTTCTTATAGCCATTGTTTACATCGTGTGAAGGAGTAAGACTTTCAGCCGGAACAATCTCATAGTGTCCCTTAATCTTTGTCTCTCCGTCAGGCAGCATTCGTGTGCGCTTGTTGCCTACAAGTCTTGGTGCATTCACAAACTTCTGTGCAGCCACGCTACCAGCTTCATGTGCGCCCTCCGCCTGTTCAGGAGCGCCTACGGTCTCAGCCACCTTCTTGGCGGTCATAGTCTTCTTGATGTTCTGAGCGTGGTCCAACTGCTTCTTGGCAGCTTCAATGGTCTGGTTCTTCAAAGCCTCCTGCTCCATGATGTCGTTAGGCTCGGCGGTATAGTCCACCTTCATCTTCTCGGCATCCTTCAAAGCCTTCTCTGCTTTCTGAATCTGTCCGTCCACTACCTTCTCTGCATTCTCGCCGAAATCCTCAGTAAGAATCTCCGCACTCTGCTCAGGAGTCATTTTTCCATAATCAGGTGTAGGTCTTCCCTTGCTGTCAGTAGTCATAGGAACCTCTGTGCCATCGGCAAACTTTCTGCTAGGTTGAGGCTGCTCTTGTGGTGCTAAGTCCTCATTTGTGGTATTATCTTTGCCCGATGTGGTATCAACTTTTGTTAAAGTGGTATTATCTTTTGTTAAATCACCCTCTTTTGTGGTATTATCTTGTGGTGCCTCCTGCTCCTGCTGCGCCTTGGCAGCATCCTGCATCGCCTGCTCCTGTGCCGCCTGATTATAAGGCTCAGAGTTCTTCATCTGCAATCTCTGACGATACTCTGCAGCAAACTGGTCGATAGGCTGATTCTGGAACAGAGTAACCTCATCTGCCTTCACATAGACCATTTCCCTGGTATTAGGGTCGAAGCAGACAAGCATATCACCGCTACCTTCCTTGGCTCTACCTGTAGTCTGGTCGAAGGCAACATCACCCGAACCAACAAGAAGAGTTCTTCCGTTGCTGTCTTGCACATACAAAGCCTGCTCGCCATTCATCGCCTGACCGTTCAATGTTCCGTGATAGCTCCAATCAGAAACAAAGCTCTTCACATTTTCCTCTATGACATCAGCAGTAGCCTGCTGCATACCCTGCACTCTAGCGTTCGCATTGATATATTGGGCAAGTGGGGTCAACTCTTCTTGGGTCAATCCATTCTGAATGAGTGCATCGTAAATCTGTGCCGGTGTCAAGCCCTGCTGGTGCAATTTCTCAAAGGTTTGCTTGAACACATCGTTACTATCCATCGCTGCATCAAGGGCTTGCTCTGCGTTGCGAAGGTTGCGCAACTCATCAACTACCACGCCGCTATCTGGGTTGTCCGTTCCCAGGCTATGCTCCTCGGCAACCGTCTTACCTTGGCTTGCAGACTGGTCTGCGTGTGGTCTCCAGCTAGGGAAAAGCTCATCTTCGAGTGCTCTCTTCACATGATAGAAGATTCTGTTTTCCTCATCGGTACGCTTCATCGGGTCCTTGCGCATGATTTTGTCAATATCAATAAGAATGCTCCCTTCTTTACCGAAAAGCTCTTTAATAGAAGCCATGAAGTTATTAGTAACACCCCTGCTTTCTGATCTGAGATAGCCAAGTAAGCCGTTCTTATCCGCATACTTCGTCCAATCAAGATAGAGCGCACTCTTCTGGTTGCGCAACTCGTTAATCAGTCGGGCATTATTTGGGTCTGTAATATCCTTATTCTCGTCATATCCGTTTTCTTTAAGGAATCTAAACGCTAGATTAGTGACAGTTCCATCATCATCTATGAACTGCATATCCTTCATTCTGGCGTAGCCCATCAGAGACATCATATCGTCATTATCACGATAAATCTTCTGCTTGTAGAGGATAGCACGTCGCTCGTCAGCATTCTTATAAGAGGTACGTGTAAGAAGGGTTCCATCCTTGGTGTATTCAAGAATCTGTTTGTTCTTCACGTCGTTCACGCTTCGGTAACTTCTGCCCCTTGTGGTATTGAACAGTCCCATCGCTGCGTTCACCTTCTCCTTGGTGCTCTGAGAAACGTCTGGGTCTGCCATGAAGTCCTTATATAAAGATTCTGCAATATGCTTATCTAATGTTAGATTTCCATTCTTGTCACGAACACTCTTGCTTTTTGCATCAATACCCACGAAAACATCCATCAGATTCTTGCCCGATGCAGAAGAAATCAGCTCATTCTGCTCGTCCTTCGTCATACGAATATCAACCGTTCTCCATTTGCCGTTTTCATCCTTTCCTACACGGAATGTGTTGTTCGTGTTATGGGTAAGACCATAAAGGGCATTTCCGATATGAGCGTAATTCTTAGGCTCTCCTGCCTTAAATGCGCCCACCATCACCACGTCTTCAAGCCAAGTGCCAAAGGAAATATCCTTATCGCCAGTGATATTGTCGGCAACCATCATGGTTCCAGCCTCAACGCCGAGACCTGCGGCGTTAGCACCAAGCTTCTGTGTGCCATGCAGCCATTTCTCGCCTGTGCTCTTCTCCAAGCCAGTGATACCGAACTTTGATACCCAAGGAGCCATGATAGCACCCGATACTCCGAACATCGCACCAGTGGTAGCACCATGCTCGAATCCTCCCAATGCCGCCTGACCCAATGCCGACAATGAAGTATCATCACCGGTGGATGCCTGCCCTAGGGCTGCGGTAATACTGGAGTAGCCGCCCAGATTGAGCGCACTCTTCGCTGTTCCCTCCACCAAGCCAGAAGCAATCTTCTGTGCCATCGTCATGTTTGCAGCCTTGAATGCCAACTGCTGTGCAGTAAGCTTGGCTCCCATCTTCACAACTCCAGCCTTGGCGAGACCTTTCATCAGGACCTGCTTTCCCAGATCCACGGTCAAATTGGATGCGCTGCCTGTCATTCCGAGAATAGGGGAGTCCATCGCCATGTTAGCCGCCGTAGAAACGAAACGTGCGCCCATGCCAGACTTGTAACCTTCGTTAGCCTTGTAGCCATTAACGGTAGGCATTTCCTCCAAACCGTCTGCAATAGCCATCGCCTCCTGCTCTCTGGCAATCTGCTCTCTCGACTTATCCTGTCCGGCAGACAAGGTTCCCAAGATGGAATCGCTGAGTCTTCTCACCACATATTCCGTGGCACTCTGAGGCAGAATCTCCTCAATATTCTTAACACCCAGTATATTCTGGGCACGCTGCATCATCTGAGGAGTAACATACTTGTCAACGTACTCCTCCACGCCCATATTCAACTTGTCGGCACTCTGTATGATGTGCTCCTGCAATCCCTTCTGAGAGTATATTTCCTGCAACTTAGAACTGAGGTTGTCGGCAAGTACATTCTGACGGTTCTTGATTCTGTTGTCCTGCAAATCCTTCCACGCCTTGTTTCTCAGATAGGCATCATTACCAGCTTTCTTCAAAGCCTGCTGATACTGAGACCAAGACAAATCATCAGCCTCCTTCATCGAAGGGGCTACAAGAGAGTCAATCTCTGGTGCAATGGTGCCATATTTGCCGTCATTCTGGGCAAAATTGTTACCCTCCACCTCATATTTGGCAAGTGTTCTTGCATCGTCCTCTCTCTGCTGCTTGGCTCTAGCCTGTCTAGCCTCTGGAGTAGAAAGCTGCTGCATCGTCTCGTTGAAGTTCTTGGCAGTAGGGGTTATTCTGCTTCTACTGATAGGTGTTGCTCTCTGCTGCTCCTGACGTGCAGCCTGTTCCTGTGCTCTTTGCATGCGCGCGCGCATATTGCTAGCCTGAGCCTGCTGCATCGGGTTCATCTGGTCGCTACGCATGTGCATCAACTGCCAGTTCTTCATGTAGTCTGTACCCGAAGCAGTTGCCGTACTAGGCTGCTGAGGCTTATTCTGAGCCAGAGGCTTTGTCTGCTGATATTTTGGCTGCTTCAAAGGCTTTGTCTGCTGATACTGCGCCGCCACTTCCTGCGCTCTCTGCTTCATAGTAAGAGGCTTCTGCTGCTGAGGCTTCGGATTTACTGCGTGAAGTCCGAGTCGCTGCGCAAACTCCTCATACGATTTACTGGAAACAGCACCATCAGCATGAAGCGCATCATAGAGCTGCTTTCTGTTATGATAGCCCTGCTTGCCAGGCGCATACACGAACTTTCTGAAATGCTCTCTAGTTCCCGATACTGCGCCATCTGCTTTCAAGGCGTTATAAAGTTGGTCAAATTTATCTCCAGCCATATATTATATATTAATGTTTATAAACCAAGTTTCTTTGTATTCTTATATCCGTTCTTCGACTTGCCGGCAGGCTTTGATGCTCTCTTTCTGGCTTCTTCCCTCTGTCTTCGCTGTGCTCCTGCTCTCTGTGCAACAGAGGAACCGCTTTGTCTGTTGGTGGTTCTTGTAGTAGAGCCATCCCTATTGAACACTTCCTTGCTGCTTGAAGTAGATGAATTGCCAGAAGTATTTCCATTGTAGTAAGCTTCATTTGCTTCATACATGGTCTTGTTGGATGCGTAATGAGGTCTTCCTTCTGCATCCCAAGTTACGTATTTGGCAGAAGAGCCTCCACCGCCGCCTGATCGTCCACGTCCGCTTCCCTTATGGGTAGCATTATACAGTGAAATGCTCAATCTTCTGTTTGTCTGCTCGTCCTTCGCCTTATCACGCTGCTGCTTATACTCGAAGTCTCGCTGGTCCTTCTGCTGCTTATACTGTGCTGCTGCAGCATCCTCGCCCTGACGATAGTCGAACTTATCCCTGGCAAGCTGATTATTTCTATCTCTCATGCCAAGAAGCAGTTCCCTATAGGCGTTTTGTGCATTGGCAGCACGTTCCTTCAAGCTGAGATTTGCCTGCTTGTAAGCCGCATCTGCATCAAGTGCAGCTTCCTTCTGTCTCTGAGCCTTGCGGGTCTGGTATCCCTGTTCCATCATGGCGGTAGGGTCATTGAACTGCTGCAAAGGAGCGCCCTTGGAAGTATTCACGATATTTCCCATGTGACGGATGGCATCGGCTAGGGTAGTCATCATTTCCATGTTACGGGTTCTGCGTCTGTCATACTCTTCAGGAGTTTCCCCTTCCCTCATTCCAGGTCTCTTCTTCGGTATGAGACTGCCAAGCCACCCGAAGAAACCACCGTCCTTCTTGGATGGGTCAGACTGGAATGCCGGCGCTTCCTGCTTCTGGGATGCTGCCGTTCCCGAAAGGGCAGAAGAAAGGGAATCATAGCTAGGAGTTCCGTCTTCATTCCAACCGGTAGGCTGCTGAGGCATATTCGTGAAGTCTGTAACCGGTGCTTCCCCGGTCTGTACTGGCTGAACAGGTTGCGCTGGCTGAGGCTGAACCGCTGGCGCTTCATACTTTCCTACAGCGCCACCATTCGGCTGAAAGAAATTCATACTCGCTGGCTGAGGGGCAACGGCAGGAATCTGCCCGTTAGGAGCACCCTGCATCCCCTGGTTCATCACCTGATCGTAATCAGGATGCTTCGCCCTCATCATGTCCTGAACAGCCTGAGGATACCCACTAATCGTAATGGGCACCTTCTTAGGCTGCTGTGTATTCTGATTGTTAATTCCTGCCATAGCTTACTTTGTCATATTTTTGATTTCCTCATCAGTAAATACATGAAACATACCACGAAGACATCTAATAGGCATTTCTTCACCATACATATTTGTGTAGGTAAATCCATCTTTTTCACTATAGTGTAACTCCGTGCCGTTCTTCGTGCAACGCTCGATGATTTCAGCTTCGTCTTTTGATATTGTTGTTATATTCTTACAGCATTGCGCAATAATAGCAGAATGGTCTCCACCTTCCTCTGCAATATCACAAGAAGCCACAACCTTTTCCTGAATCTTCATCAACTCTTCTTGGCTGATTTCTGGTGTAGTAATGTGAGGTTTCTTGTCTAAGTCTGTTTTATAGAAAAGAAACTCTTCGCCTGTATAGACAAGACTCAATGTATAGCGTTTGCCATTCTTTAACTGATAGACGGAAGTAATTTCTTTGCCATCATTTTTCCAAGATTCAAGCACTAGCCCATCTAGTTCAGCCTTAGAAACAGCATCTACATACTTGGCTATTGCTTCCATAGATGCTCTATTATTGATGACCTTCTTGTTTTTCAGCTTTTCAATATACGAATCTTTGTAAGCGAGAGCACTCTCGGCACTCTTCAAAGCCTGAGCATCAATCTTGTCAACAACCTTGTCGGCAAGTTTCTTCTTCAACTCCTCATTCTCCTTCATATACTTCTGGCTTACCTCGGTCAGATTCTTCTCACGAATCTTTGAAAGGCGAAGTTCCTCTGTAACGTCAGCCAAAACTGCGCCCTTATCCTTTAACATCTGTTCCAAATCCACATTCTCGCCGAACATCTTAATCTTTCCTCTTAGGTGTCTAGAACTTTCCTTTCTCAACTCCTCAATCTTCATGTTCTTCTTGTAGATGTTCTTGTTGAGTCGGACAATCTCCCTGCCGAGACGCAGATTCTTCTCTTTGATACACTTAATCTCCTTTGCCTGCTCATCCAACAACGCATCGTTGAACTGAGAGGCTGATTCTTTAAGGGCAGGATTGCCTTCATTAAGAACATGTTTGTAGTAAAAATCAGCTTTTGGGGAGGTTGAACAGCAAATGATACGTATCTTTTCCTTTGGCAGCTCTTTACCAGGAACAGGAGACTTGGTGTTCTCTTCATACTCCTTCTTCAGGCGAGCCTCACGCTCATCCCATTCCGTAGGAGACAAAACAACAGTCCATCTATTTGCATTGGCAACCTTTATGGCTTCGCAAACTTCTGGCTTCTCAAATTCTCTTATCGCACCATTCTGGTATATGACTTTATTCGCTAAAGCCATGTGAAAACCTTCCTTATTCAATATCTTCTTTGCTTCTTTTAATGTCATATCTATATTATTTTAATGTTTATAGTCTTTGTTCTGTTTCTCAGAAACTCAATCTGTCTTTCAACTGCTGACTTCGAGAAATACAATGCAGGAACTTTGGTTCTGCTATCCATGATGTATTGCCATCTGTTCCACCAGTGTTCCTTGAAACTGATTATATACGCACAGCAATTCGGTTCGTTTACTTCCTGTGGAAATGGAATCTGTATTGCATCGATCTTTACTTTCATGTTATATATGTTTAATTTCATTAACACTTCCCGAAAAATTAGGGGTGGGGAAAATCGGAAAACCGAAATCCAAAATGAGGGGGTGGGGGGAGGAGGATTTTTATTTATGTATTTATCTACTATAATTTGCAACGGTGGTCAAAGGGGGTGGGGGTCTTGGGGTGCCCTCTATGCCCTGCTGTCCTCGCCTAGCCGCTGTCAATCCTCGCTCACGTCCTCACCTTCCATGACTGTTACACCCAACGAGTCTTTTGCTTGGATAGCCCAACCGCTTTCTCCAGTGAAGGGACGCCATCATCCCCCAAGATGCTGGGTTGTGTTACATTCTTGTTATCAACTCCACTCGCTGTGTTACCTAACTTGCTGCCATTCAGCGCCTTTGTTCCTTCGAGTTGTGACCCCAATCGGTTCACACCTGCCGACATCAGCGCATTTGACATATTTTGCGCTGCATCGCTGGTTGCCTGCGCCTTCTGCTGCTCTATCTGCTGGCGCTCTCTTGACAACTGCTGGGTGTTCTGAAGGTGGGTATCTGCGACATGCTGCTTGCGTGAGGTGTCTTGTGCTGCGATGTTGGCAACCGTGTCTCCAATCGTCTTGTTGGCGGCTTCCTTCGCCATTGCCACGCTTGCAGCAGTTCCACCGCCAACAGCAGCAGCGCCATCAGCCTTGCGGATATACTCGTTCTGCACCTCCTGCGCTCTTCTCATGAGGTTCTGCCCTGCTTTGGTGTCTAGATAGTCCGTGTTGTACTCCTTGTCGTACCAAGCCTTCTCAGCGTTGCTTCTGTACGTATTCTCGGCTTGTGCCCGTCTAGCCGCCTTCTTAGCCTTGTTAGCACCGAACAGAGAGGACGCAACAGAGCCAGCCAACATGGCAGCAGTCGCAATCCACTCTTTCTTCTCCCCAAGAAGCACTGGGGATGAGGTCAAATTCTTTGGGATTTTTGATAATATTTCCATCATAATTGCAATTATTTAGAGTTTTCGAGGGCAAATATATAATATTTGGGGGCACGTTTTGCGGTATTCCAATCTACACCGAGTTTTCGCCAAAACCCACAAATTTGTTAGTCGGGGCGCAATAAACCACTTTTCTATTTACCTCAACCCCTTCAATAAGCCTTATTTTGTAAAATAAACCTCCAAATTAGCCAAAATGCTAACATCTTGGTAGTAAGGATTTTAGTCTCAACTATTCCCAAGGAGAAACAAAACTTTAGTGTAAAGATAATTATAAATTTTGATGAAGGCGTGATTTTAGGTAAAAAAGTCTGTTTGCATAAATAGGTACGCACGTGCGCATAGCAAAGTTTAACATTTCGATTTTAGGCTATTTTGATGCTTGTCTGACACGAACAAGCACGAACCTCTTACATTTTCGCTGATTTTTGCGATTTTCGGGTAAATGGTCGGGATTTCTCTCAAATTCGCAAGTTTTGAGCCACTTTAGCGCCATTTCCAGCCTATCTAGAGCCAATTTCGGGTGTTTTTCATGGATTTACTGGTTTTGCGCAGGATAATGCGCTCATCTAGAATTGATAAGGTTGAAGGACGATTTAGGTGGTTTTTATTTCATAAATGAAGATTCTTTGCAAATAAAAAATGGAGATTTTATTTTTCTAGTTGGAGAAATATATTTTCCTAGTTAGAGAAGTGGTTTTTTATGGTTAGGGTTGATGTGTGTGTATCTCTCTGTAGGGGGAAGAAGAAAACCTTCGGGGGATAAGGGGGCAGCGCCCCCACGGGCGCAAGCGCCCTCCCCATGCCGTGGCGGCTGGCGCCATCACTCGGCACAGAAGTGACAAGGCTCGAATCCTTCTCCCTCAGCCTTATAAAGCGGCATTCTTTCTGTCATATCCTCATGTACGCCTTTACAGCCATAATCGTAGTGATAATAATACGTGTCATAGTCTGCAAAAACGTCCATTTCCTCATACTCCCTATGATACTCTTCTTTTTGTTCTTCTTGTTTACGCTCAACGTCTTCGTTCACGTTGTGAAAGAACGTACTTTTGAAGGAGTACACCAAGACAACTGCAATAAAGCAGAACCCTAGTACACCAGCTAAGAATGTACCGACCTTACCGAAAAATTTCTTCATCTTGTTATTGCTTTTAATTCGTCAACTTGTTTAAAGAACTCCTCCAGAGTATCAGCTGTGTAATGGATGCCACGATAGCGAAAGAATGAAGAGAAGTCTTCCTTTGAATCCTCTTCAAACAATTCAGACACCTTACAGCCGATAATTTCTGCCATTTGTTCTAACTTGTCAAGTCCAATTTTTCTACGCCTAAGTAGCTGATTTAAACTTGTGACTTGCTCATATCCCATCTTGTTGGCAAGTTCTGAAATTAATATATTGTGCTCTTTACAGCACTCTTTTATACGCAATTCTATCATAATAATCTAATTTTATGGCGCAAAGATACGAAATTATTTTGAAAATAGCGCATAAATGAGAAACTTTTTCTTTCGGGAAAGCGTATAAATGCGCTATTATTTGTTAAAAACTTTAAGACTTTCGTACTTTTGCGCTACTTTTTGGTTAAATAGCGTGAAAATAAGAAAGAAATACTCTAAAATATTTGGAACTTTCGCAGAAATACGCTACTTTTGCAAGCGAAATCAAGAACAAGTTCAAGATTTCAAGAGGAACGATGGTACGTTTAGAACTTCACGTTTAACTACCTCTATAAAAGTACAGATTAGTCGGGAAAGTCAGAGAGATAGAACTCTTCAAACATCAAAGGAAAATGCAACCCAGTTAGCGAGACTGTAAAAGAGCAAAAGACAAAGAAGTCTCAAACACTCATCACGCAAGATGTAAAAACGCTAGTCGTGTTAGACTAGAGAAATATCGAAACACGTTGACCCACGAACGTTAAGTGAGGGAGCTAGGCTGCATGTAGCTTGCAGACGTTGGGCGCAAACGTACACCTGCACAATTTTGAAGTTTAACAATTTAACAGTAACAATTATGGCAACAGCAAAGAAGCTAGAGTTAACGGCTAACCAGTTGTGGGTACTTAAATATATCCTACATGAGGTTGCCAGCAGCGAGGAAGGTGCTAACGGCATCTACCTCACTCCAAAGGAAAGAGTATCACTCAGACAGATAAGAAGTAAATTGTAAAGCTATGAAGAAGTATATATTAGTACATGAACCAATAGACCCAAACGAGTCTCCTAGTATTGTTAGACAATTCGATACTAGAGAAGAAGCAGAAGCCTTCGGGTGGAAGACAATGGGTAAACTTTGGGTGTATGAAATGAGTTTATAACTGTTGGGGATAAGGGGCAAGCCCCACGGGGCTGACGCCCCTCCCCAGCCTAACGGACAAAAAATTATGGACAAGACAATAACGCTTACGAGCAATGATATTTGTATCATCACTCTCGCTTTACTAGATAAGGCGATGAATATCAAGAACTCAGCGAAGATATGCGGTATTACCCTATCTTCGCAGACATTAAACAAACTTGCTTGCATGCAAGAATTAGTTAACAAGATTAATGATTAAGAGACTATGGGCAGAACAGTAACACTTTCGGGCGATGAGATATACAATATCACATCAGCCATTAACGACAGAATCATCTTACTAGAGGATTTTATCGCAAGACACAAGGATTGTCCTATGACGCACAAGCGACTGAAGGAGTTCAACGAGATTAAGGCAAAGTTAATCTATTAAAGAATACGGTTATGGCAGTTAAAAGAGACCACAAGGAAGTATGCAACGCATTTGACAACTTGCGCCAAGAGTTAGGCGATAGCGCAATGCTAGATAGCCTTTATCAGTTTATCGGCACAAATGAGCTAGCCGATTATATTGAACTTATCGCAAAGGATGAGGATATTTATATAAGCTATGATGGAGAAGTAGATACTTCACGACCTTATGACGATGAGGACGAAGAGGAAGAGGAAGAGGAGGAAGAAGAGTAACTAACTAGGTGGGGAGCAATCCCCACCACAATACTACAAGAATATGAGAAAGAATAAGACATACGAGCAGCAGAACAAGTTCTATAACGCATACAACAACTATGAGAGTTTAGGAGCTATCTTCTTGCTTTGGCTTGAATGCGGCAACAAGACCGCAGCATGGATGCAGGAGAAGTACAGGGAAGGCACAAAGGAATGTAAGGAATACATTTTGGAAGACCTCTTCCACCTTTGCGACAAGAAACAATTCTATCAGTTCATCAGAATCTTCAATTTCGGCAAGAAGTGAGAAAATGGAGCGGTCAGCGAATAGAGGAGCACATCACGTTCAAGCCGTGAGACCGCACAATATTAACAATTTAAAAGAAAGGATTTAGTTATGGACGTTACAATTTATGTTTTATGCGCTCTGTTTGGCGCATTGGCAGGTTACAGAATCAGAGACGCAAAAAATATGGAGGACGAGTAGTATGGAAGTAATAAGAGTAACAAAGACGGCACGCAACCGAATAGACGCTATTTTTACAGGTAGTAAGATGTTCTTCTTCAATCCCGATTTCGGACTTGTGGCAATAGCTAACAGATACGACACATCAAACATCGTATGGGATAAGAAATTCATCCACTATTGGAAGATAGAGCGTAGTGAACAGATAGACAAAGATATGATAGAGAAGACCATCAAGAAGTACTATTCACAATACAATTCTTGCTACTTAAAGGTCTCTCATCAATTCGAGTACACAAACGAGGACAACAAGCCGCAACACGCCTTACCATATATCGTTGATATAACATATAAAAACTGATAAGACAATGAAGAAGAATAAGTTAGAACTTACAGACAAGGAGTATGACGCTTTAAGAGCGTTACTCTATCAAACAACAACATCAGCCTATGCAAAGGCAGTTGGTTGCGCAGTCTTCATGGCAGCACATTTGGAGTTGTTTCCGGAGACATACAAGACATTAAAGGAGATAAACAACAAGATTAATTTGTAATGATATGAAGAAGAGCATTAAGTTAGCATTGGTAGTGGCAGCGATAGTTGCCCTACCACTTATGGCAGCAGGAATGCAGGGTGCCATCAATGACAAGGAAGTCCTTTTAGACTTCATCGAGTATTGCAAGACTTGCGAGAACCTCAGACAAGTGAATCCAGCCAAGGACTATACCAAAGCCAGCCTTCACGAATTGAAGAGCGCAGCACGCTTCTATGAGGAGCAGGATGATTTTGCCGACTGCACCGACTATCAGCATCAAGCAGAGATAGACAAGATTATCGGCAGAACCTATGCCGCTAGAATGATTAACAATAATAAGTAACAATTTAAATTATAGGAGATTAAGATATGAAACGTAAAAATGCAACAGAGGTTGGTGAGAATTATGTAGGTGTTGAGGTTAAGAGCATCCAAGACGTAGTGAAAGCGCAAGCCGCAGGACTTATTATCACAGACGAATGCGGATGCCGCTATAACTACTGGGATGTGGACGAGGAGACCGGAGAAGAGCGAGAGCCAACAGAGCAGGAAATCTTCGACCGAATCACAAAGGATCTCGCAGACGACGAACATGCGGTTTATGCATGCATGGAGATTATGGACGGGTTGTATATAGCTAAGGAATACAACACAGTTATGCATACCGACTTCTATGTAGGTCAGAAGGTGTATCTTTTGCGTAACAACAAGATAGTAGAGGACGAGATTATTTACATCAGCCTAGTGAGGGGAGGAGGCATGGACGTATGCAAGTTTGTGTTAGGTGGAGACCAAGGGCACTACACCAAGGCGAATCAGGTCTTCGCCACCAAGCAGGATTTAGTAAACAGTCTGATGGCTGAGTAAGTTTAACAGAGGGAGAGCAATCTCCCTCATAAAAAGTATTGAATATGACTAACGCTATAGTTAAAGATTTGTTGGCTAAAAATGATTGGGACAGAATTATATTCCGCTTTCCAACAAGTAGCTATACTTTGTTCCGTAGTGACAAGTACGAGATAGATAGTTTCTGTGTATATATTCATACGTACAGAGATTACCCAGAAATGCAGGTATTAGACATTGATAGTCTGATTTCCATGGATATTAAGTTCAAGAAGGATGAATTTAATAATATAGTAGATATAGAAGAGGATATTAAGCCATGACGATAGTAATAACATGCTTCCGAGATGCCATCCACGTTGATAAGTTCGGACACAGATACAGAGCCAAGACAACTTGCATCATCAAGCAGACACCATTTGCCGAGAGATATTATCTCACGAACGGAATGCAGGTAAGCAAGAGCACTTGTCTTGAGAAGATAAATGAGAAGACAAACAAGAAGATAAAATAGCGGTTATTGTTAAACTTCCATAGGGTGAATGCGGTACCCAAGCCGATACAGATGGTTGCAATGTACCATCCACCCACCAGTATTGATTAAAAAAGAAAGGATTTGATATGAAAAAGTATGTAGTAGAAATCGTTGAGAAGGTAGTCTACAAGGTTGAGTGTTCCGATATTTCGCAGGAATACGCTGAAAAATTCGCAAGAACAATGTATGATATCGGTCAGCTTGAAGGCACTGGCGAGTTGGAGAGTGTTACATTTGATGTAGAAGAGAAGGAGGGCAAGTAACATGAAGAAGCAGATAGTTTTTGTATTGACAGAACTCTATGGCAACGATAGTGACACAGAGGTAAACGTTTTGGGAGTCTATACCACCAAGACCAAGGCAAAGGAAATGCTGGCAGAGAAAAAACAGAAGGTGTTGGAGTCATACGAGCAAGCCTTTTGCGGTGAGTATGAGGTTTCCGAGGACCACCCGACACTCTTCGAGATTACGCACAAGAATGAGTATATTTGGGAGCAGTTATTAATGACAGAGAAGGAATTAGTATGAGCAGGCGTTTTAAGTTCAATGAGCACGGTGTTTGCATCAATCCCGACCAGTCGGCAAAGGTTGGCAAGGATACAGCCTTTATCGAAATCACCACCGCATTGGTTAGAGGTAAGTGGACGTATGGAATCAGATACATGCTGGTAGACCGAGGGGGATGCTGGGGCAACAATCTCAGCAACAAGGATTGGTTCAAGACGCAGGAAGCAGCCGTGAAGCATGCCCTTGAATGGGCGAAGAAGTATCTGTTACGACAGATAGAATCAGAAGATAGTAACAATACAGTCTGCAAGAAAGCAGGAAAGCTGCTTGATGAAATCAACAAGCTTCTCCCGAAGCAGACCTATACACAGTTGGAATTATTTGAATTTTAGAGATTATGAACAAGAAAGAGTTTATTTTCGTCTTCCCTCAGTCAGGGGAGACGATTACAAAGGAAATGAATCCTTTGGCAGTGAAGGACGCTGCAATCAAGTATCTGAAAACTCAGAACGAAGTGAGAGGGGATATTTGCATCATCAAGGATAGCAAGGAGAACGTTATCGCCATGGGATACGTGAGTGACAACATGAAAATCTCCTTCTTTACCGAGGACGAGACCGTACACGACATCAAACCGATAGGAGTAATCGAGGAAGGAGGTAAAGCATGAGTAAGCAGGAATGGTTTGTGCTGTTCATCTTTCTGTTCACGATATTGATGGCAGTACTGGGATAAAAGAAAACGAGTATGGAAAAGGCAAGAATCGTATTATATGATGATTTGGTAATCATTGACGAGACTGAGACCAACTTCACGGATGCCAAGAATCTGGAATCAATCGTTATCTCATGCTTGCGTACTACTCCAGGCGCATTGATAGCTGAGGTATATGTGAAGGATAAGTTGAAGTCAAAAATGACCCTTACCAACAAGGGCAAGCCAAAGAAGATGAGCATCCACCCTAACTGGGGTGGAAGGCGAGCAGGAGCAGGAGGGAAGCGAAAGGGCGAAGAAGTCCTATCCAGCAAGGTATGCTTTCGGGTTGGCGAGGGAACACTAGAGTTTCTCAAGAACCTTCTAGACAAGAAGGGCGAGTATATCCGCAAGGCAATCCAAGAGAAAAGAGAACGAGACAAGGAAAAGGGTAGTCAGTAATGGCTACCCTTTAATCGTTTATTACATCTTGCCTTCCAGCGCATCAAAGGCAGACTGTACGTCCTTGCTCAGAGTTCGGGCGTATCTTGTGGTTTGGCGCAAGGTAGTATGACCGAGCACCCTTGCCACGATATTGATAGACATACCCTTTGAAAGGAAGAGCGTAGCAGCCGTAGCACGACCCATGTGGGAGTGTAGACGGTCAACCCCGACCATCTGTCCGATAACTTTGAGATAGTCGTTGTATTTCTGATTGGAAATCTTCGGCAGCGAGAAATCGTATTTAACTAGAATCTCTACAGCAGGGGAAAGCAGTTGGAACACAAAATCAGTATCTGTCTTTGTGCGCTTGGCATGATAGAACATCTTGCCATCCTTCTCAACACAGTTGGCGTAATCGAATGAAGCAAGGTCAGAGTAAGCCAGTCCGGTGTAGCATTGGAAGAGAAACAAATCTCTTGTCGCCTGCAAGTGAGGAGTGGAAAGGTCAAGCTTCTTGATTTCATCGAACTGCTCTTCGGTGCAGCAGTCTACATACTGCTTTTCACCCTTGCCGATGTGGAACGGAAGAAACTTATAAGGATTCTTCTCAATAAGTCCGTCTATCATCGCATCATTGATGAATAACTTTAGATACTTGTGATAGTCGTAGATGGTGCACTGCGCCTTACCTTGACGGTGAAGATACTCATCCATGGCACGCACCTTAGACACGTTACAGTCGCTGAACGAGATAATCTTACCCCAGCCCTGCAGAAATCTGATAAACACAGCGTAGCGCTTCTTGGTATGATCATGCACCTTGCGTTCATTCATTCTCTTCTTGCAGTAGTCAATGAATGAAATATTCTTGTCTTGCTCACCATTGAAAAGTGCAGGAATCAGAGACAAATCCGTGATACCTTCCTTCAACATTTTGTTCAATACGATGCGACCACGCTCCTCAAAGGCTTCCAGCCGCTCGTTGAGTACAGCAGCATCCTTGTGCTTGATGATGCGTTGCAACTTGTCAGACCATTGGTTTGGAGTGACCTTGATGCCGGTTGAAATGTACTTGCGCTCATATTTGTAACTGAACCGCAATTCGATGGAAACTGGCTTCTGTGACGTTCCTCTTTTCAACCGATTGTGAACGAAGCTTAAATTAATACTAGCCATTTTGATAACATAATTTTACGGAGTTGATAACAATTTGATAACACACCCCAAATTTAACATTTATTATCATGACAGCTAATTTGGCTGGTTTTCAGAGAGTTAAGGCGCTTTTAGACGTAGACCAGTCAACGACCAGTAAATGTCTGCTTATTCCTAGCACCAAGAACACCCATAAACGAAAAATACGGAGATAAGTACTTGATTATAAGTGACTTACATCCGTATTCTTTTTAGATAAAATTCTATTTTTAGCGTTATTTGATAACGACTTAGTGATTCCGTTGGGGTCACACTGAAAATTATCTTACAGTCTAATTATCAGTCACTTATTTTACTACTGCAAAGATAATGATAACTTTTTTATAACACAAGATTTTTGGTATTTTTCTTTGATATTTATACGGTTTTAAAATAAGAAAAGTGTTATAAGCAATTTAGTATCAAGTAGTTATGAGCTTTATTTAGATTTTGTTGGTTAAAGAATGTATAAATGCTTGGATATTTGCCCACGATTGTGTACTTTTGCATCCGTCAATGTGACGATTGATGTTGAGAACTTCGATATATAAACCTGCTTCAATAGGTTCAATATATACAATCACGAAATCCCTAGGTCGGCGTCACACGACTTGGGGATTTTTATTTTCCCCGAGTCTTTTGGCAAAACATACGAGGTTCATCAGTATCGTCCTCTTCGGTTTACCTGCCGATATATAAAACGACCCTAACTTAGGAAGATATATCCCTCTAGTCCTGCTCTGAGCGACCAACCTCAACAGGCAACGCACGAACCGAAAGGTTTCCACTGGGACGAAGAAGGCTTGCGGAATGGCTTTTCTATATCTAGGTAAGATTTTGATATTTGGTACTCTTAGAGTAGGTAAATATATAATTATATAAAACCAAATTTCAAGTCGGTCAATCCTCGCTCCCTAGTGGTGTGCGGAAAAGGTTGGGGTGTACCCTTAAATGAAAGTCGAACTAAAAAATAATAATTATGAAGAAGATTTTGTTAGCGACCTTAGTTGTCGCAAGTTTGTTCACCTCTTGTAAGGAGCACTTCTCTGACGGAGAGCGTGTAGGTACAGTTACCAAGTTTAGCAAGGCTGGTGTTTTTTGGGATTCTTGGGATGGTCTCTTGAACATTACTCAGACAGGAATGAACTCCAGTGGAGAGCCATTCGCTTTCTCTATTGATAATGACCGCAACGACCAACAGAAACTCATCGACACCTTGGTTAAGGCACAGGTGGAGGGATGGAAGGTTAAGATTAAATATCACCAAGTATGGGGTGCGAAGAATGTTTTCAACAATCGCGGTGAGAGTGATTTTTTCGTAGATGATGTAATCGTTCTTGATAAGAATTTCTCTAAGATTGGCGATATAGTGAAGGGAACTTCCAAGCCGAGTGCAAGCGTTCCTAAGCGTGACACCATCCTAGTGAAGATAGTTAAGTAACTAATCGCCCTCTCTTCGGAGGGGGCTTTTGAATTATAGCATATGAAAGAAGAAAATTTAAAGAAAGCTATTGAGCTGAAGAAAGGACTTGATAGTAAAAGAGAACTTTTGCAGTTTGCAAATAGCCATTATGTGGATTTAAGAGTTAACCTTGAAGAAAGGTGCGACCACGGACGTATTCTTAACATAGATTACCTTCTCGGTGATAATGTTATCGAAGGACTGAAAGCGAAGTTTATCGCAAGCATCGAGAAGAATATTAATGACTTACAAGAAGAATTAGAAAAGTTGTAGGCTTATGGGAAGTTTTATTTTGGAGCGTCTTATTTTTGCATACTGCTGGACGCATTCGACAGGTAGATGTAAGGATTGTACTTGTTGTTACACCTTCAAGAAATGTAAGGACTTCGTAAATTCTTTTTGGAAGATACACCGCTATAGGCATTATCACAAGACAAAAGCGAAATATCCAACTACGCTTGCTGAGTTCAGAAAAAGAGTTAATCGTAAAAAATTATAGCTTATGGAAAAAGTATTTCAACTGATAGAAAAGGCAATCCTTATTGCTCAAGTTTTGCGTGCAGAAGGAAAGATAGGTTGTATTACGTATGACTTATTTCGTCAGAATATTCAACAAATAGAAGTTGAATTGCACAAGTACACATTCCGTGAGGGACCTGATGAAAAATCATTCAGCAATGTAGAGAAGTATGTGAACGAGCATATAAACTATGCTGATACCGATTCCCTCATTATGGAGTTAGGAAGAAGAAACTTTGGCGTAAAAAAGATTGAGGAGGAGGACGTATGACAGTAATGGATGAAATAATGCTTGGAGCATACAACAGCTACAAGCGACACATGAGAGCGTTTGGAAAGAGCAAGGAAATCTTGCCTTTCGAAGAGTGGAAAAAGAAATTTGAAAAGAAGTAGTATATGGCAATAGTAAACGTAGATTTATCTGAGTACGATGCAATACGCAAGCGCAACTCAGAATTAGAAGAGCAAGTAAAGGAACTCAAGAAATTGAATGAATCCTTGAAGCAGGGTGCAAAGGTGATCCTTCGCAAAGAGACGGTTGTTGTAAAACAACCCTTACTTAGAAGAAGTTTCTTTGATGAAATGCACGATCTTCCTCCACAAGAAAATGATGGGTTTGATGAGGATAGACGCACCATCAAGTCTTCTGAGTCTTATGTTAACTTCGAAGATGTCCGCTTGAAGGTTGAGAACGCTATGCAGGATGAGGTTAAGCGTAGCATCTACGACAGAGATTGTGAAAGACGAGCTTATGCTGATGAGAAAAATAAGCTTGACGGCAAGTACAACGGAATGAAGGCTGACCTCAAAAAGACGTACGAACAGAAGGCAAAAGACTTGGAAGCTGCTTATCAAGACAAGGAGCGTGATTTGCGTGAAAAGTACGCCAGTATGACCGGTGACTTTGAAACCGAGAAAAACCGTGTTTTCAACAAGCTTCCGAATATTGTTTCTATGGCTACTGACTTGCGTGATGAGTTGACTAAGATTCGCTTCTTCAAGCCAAAGCTAGCCATAAAGCTAGCGAATGACATTATTAGGTATTCAAGCAAGTGGCACTAGAGTATGGACAGACATCAAAAATTATAAAGTTATGATTACACAAGAGACTTACGAAGCATTGAAGGATGCTAGAAAGAAACTTAAAAACCGAAAGGGTGATATAAAGAAGATTCTTTTCGAGGGGAAAGCAGAAGACCTTTACGACCTCCTAGATACCACCATCCGAGAGTTTGAGGGTGAGAACGAAATGACCAACGTTCCTGATCGTATCTTCTTGGTCATAGGAGAAGACGTGCCAGATGGTGCCGACTTCGACGAGTTGGACGAGGTAACATGGTGCAAGGAGCGAATATCGTATAAAGATATTGAATACGTAAGAAAGGAGTAGCGTATGACCAGTATTAGAAAATACAAGAAGTGGTGGAAGTCGTTCATGGTAAGAGGATGGCATGATGTTCGATTCCCCAAAAAGCTTAAAACTATACGTCAGTCCAATAGGTTTCGTATTTACATTTGGCATAGCCGTGATACAAGTATGTATCTCACTCTAACAATATTCACCAAGTCAAGAAGAAAGCGAGGTGGGCATGAGAAGAAGATTCTTTAGAGGTTTTAAGGTTCGCATTCCTCGCAAGCTAAAGAAGGCTGCGAAGTTTGGTATAGAAAGACGTGTATACCAAAAGACTGAAGAGAAGAAAACAGCCGTTGATCATGCATACATCTATACCGAGAATGTTAAGTATGTAATATTAGGTAGGCGTACCAAATGGAAAGTAAAGGCATGTTTTAAACTTATAAAAGAATATAAGAGACAACTTGCCTATATGTGGCATAGGCAATACGACCGAATGATAACATGGTAACAGAAAAAGCAGAGCCTAGTGCCCTGCTTTTTTCGTATATATAGGTATTATTCTACAAGACTCTTGCGCTCTTCTGCAATCTTGCCGTTGTTCTTCTCCAGGAGCATATCACGCAACTCTTTGGTGATGCCCTCTTGTACCAGCAGCTTGACCTTGGCTTCTGACAACTCCTTCAAGAGTGCTTCATCGGTTGGTTTGTCTTCCTTAAACATTGATCCTTCACCTCGAAGAAGCCATTCTGCAGAAATGTCTACATAAGTAGACAATATTCTGTCTACAAACTCTAGAGAAGGTTCCTTTGTACCGTTCAGATAGTTGTTTGTAGCAGCTGGTTTGCCACCTACAGCTTCTGCAAACCCTCTGTTAGACAGTCTGTAATAGTCTTTTATTTCATTGATTCTAGCCCTTAATCCTTCCATATCTCTTAGTGTTTATAAATGTATAAATAGATAAATATAATATAAAATAATGCCCACACTCTTGGTTTTTTGTCTACAATTGTGTATCTTTGCACTCGTGATTTGGACAACGAATCTTCGTTCCCTTATCATCGAATAGTTTACGTGTGCAAAGATAATAAAAAAGTATGGATAAAATAGTTTTTAAGCCGAAAATTTTGATAAGAAAATCAAAAATATGTAAAATAGCAAAGACGGTAGGCTGCTGCAATGCGGCAGTTTATGCTGCAATAGCATTCAAAACGAACAGCGAGTTGGCAGTTAATATACGTGATGTTGCAACCAACCGGTATGGGGGAATCCTCGTAAAGAAGTACCCCGAACTGGTAGAAGAGCAATGATGACAGCCGTTAGGCTTTTAGATAAAAATTCTAAGCGTTATTTTCCTTCACTCTGCGTGAGCAGGGTGGAGGTTTTGAAAGAGTGGGTTCAAAGCATAATATACAATTTTATTTCATTCTTAAAAAATGTATTTTAGTTATTACACTTCACTCTGGTTCGTGAGAATAGGAGTGTTCTTGGCGTCTTAGCTCAGTGGTAGAGCGCTGCAAGTAGGTTTGCAGAGGTCGGCGGTTCGATTCCGCTTGGCGCCTCCATAGTTTTGAAATATTGTTATTATATTAAATCCGAATGAAACGGTGACAAAAGAGCGGTAAAGACCAGTGGCGAAATATAGTTGTTTGCGTTGATACTTTTCAGGCGCCACGAACCATAAGGAAATGTTATGGTCGAGCGTTCTACCAACACCTTCATTTTAAATATGTAACAGATTCTCAAACAATCCCATTGCCAGTTTGTGGGCATTTGTTCTTTGACATATTGGGAAAAGGCGAATATATTTAAGTTCTTATATAGGAAATGCAACGCACGTGTGTGATGTTGATTAGCCATAATTGATAGTTGAAACAAATTTTGTTGCATTTCTAGCGGTGAGCATGGCTCTTAAATTCATGGTAGCGCATGATGCCGCAACTTTGCAGAATAGCTCAGTTGGTTAGAGCAAGCACGTAACAGATGTGTAAATCCTTAGCATATTCTTATCAAACCGTGCAACTAGTCGTGGGTTCGAGTCCCACTTCTGCAACTATATTTTATTTTTCATAAAATCTGAAAATTGTTGCAGCGGCAACTATTATTGTACATAATCAAAAGTTTTACGTCTCCTGCTGGTCCGTGAGGATAGGCAGGTTTATCTTAACTTCAAAAACAATAGCGTATGCTGAAATTATTCTCAACCCAGTCCTATCAAGATCGGGTGAACGAAATATATAAAGAACTGGAGCACAATCCGTGGTGCCCACTAAGGCACTTCGAGCTGTGTCTACGAAAAATCAATATGCTTAACTCTCGAATCAAGAATCTCTCAGCAGATATGGGAAGAGAGGAAGGCGAGTATGATACATTATAAATAATAAGGTATGGTTCTGAAAAGAAAAACTCCTCTCAAGAGGACACCTATAAAGAAAACTCCTTGGGATAAGCTCAAGAAGAAACAGGAAAGGAAGAAGGCAAAAGCCGGACTTAGCAAAAGTAAGTTGAGAGATAAGCTTGATGCCATCTTCTCTAAATATATCCGATTGAAATACTCTGATAAGAACGGTTATTGCCGGTGCATCAGTTGCGGCAAGGTTTTTCCTTGGAAGGAAATTCAGAACGGGCATTACATGTCTAGACGTTACATGTCAACCCGATTCAGTGAAGATAACTGCCGACCGCAATGCGTAGCCTGCAATATCTTCAATCAAGGCAACATTCAGATGTATCGTAGGGCGCTTATCAAACAGATTGGCGAACAGAGAGTTGACTTGATAGAGGTTCGGGCAAAGCGGGAATCCAAGAACTGGTCTTTGTTCGAGTATCAGACAATGATAGATTTCTATCAGAAAGAGGTAAACAAGCTTCTTGAAGAGAAGCACTTAACAATATAATTTTTATGAGTAAATTAGGCACAAGAATTAATGTGGATGCAGAACTTAACTGCTTCCCGACAAAAGCGCATCCTACAGATGCAGCTTATGATCTCTTTGTTCGACAGAGTGTTGAGGTCTATCCTCACAGCCGTTTCTTTGTTCCGCTTGGTTTCAGAATACAGCTTCCTTCCAACATGAAAATGCTGATTCAACCAAGAAGCGGACAGTCGGGCAAGGGAATGCTACTGGAAGTATATTTCCCGAAATGGCTAGGGCATGATTACTTAGGCAAGGTAAGAGAAAACCTTGATGTAATTCTCGGTTTGATTGATTGCGGCTATGGCGAAGAAGCCCATGCTATTGTCAAGTCGGGCAGATGGAAATTGAAGCACCGCATCATGCGACTGCTTGGCTTTAAGTTCTATATTGCTTCTGGCTCACGCATCTGCCAAGGCGCTTTCACGTATGTCCCTGACATAAACCTGGAAGCAGGACCAGTCAACGGAACTCGCAGCGGTCTAGGCTCTACCGATTAGCTTATGGACGAGCAGTATATCATCGGTAAAATCGGAGAAATGATGCCCGATGAACACCACAAGCCCAGCGGAGTGCTTTATACAAGGTTGAAGCTGGCAATACAGCAGGACGTGTCTTCTATTCTTTCCCGTCTGTTCAAGGCAGGAAAGATAAAGTACAACAGAACGCTAAATGATATTTTAATAAACATAAACGACAATGAGCAACAAGAACATCAGACAGAATCACTTCAACAGAATCAAGAAGGAACTTGATGAGGTTGATAAGGCAGGAGATAACTCCAAGCACTTCCGGTGCATCGTCTTGATGGGTGACAGAAACGTTCAGAAGGCTTACTCCTTCCTTCATGCGTCACCCGAAGACCTGAAAAACCTTATCTTGAATGCTATGCGCAACAGCGACCAGTTCACCTACGCTACTGCAAGAGCATTCGAACAGTATGATAAGGAGTTGAGAGAAAAAGAAACTTTAAAAGAAAATAAAGATGAAGAAAATCCAGTTCAAGAAGCTTAGACTTCTCAACTTTTGCGGAATCAGCAATGCGGAATATGAGTTCGGTGAAGACATCACCGTCATATCTGGCAAAAACGGATTAGGAAAGAGTACGATAGTCAACGCTATCATGTATGCGCTCTTCGGCAAGGACATCAGCGGCAATTCGCTCGACATCAAGACATTCGACAAGGACCACAACATCATCAAGGAGATTCCTCATGAGGTGGAGCTTACGGTTAGAGTCCACTGCACTGAAAGCGAAGGAGCTTCAAATCAAGTAATCATCTTGAAGCGTACACTCACGGATTCATGGAATGGCGACGAGTGCAGAAACACCTTCAAGTATTATGTGAATGATGAAGTTGTTACTGCTGGCGAGTATAAGAAAGCGGTGGATGCTATCTGTCCGGAAGACGTTTTCCGTCTCTGCTCGTCAACAAAGGATTTCGTTTACCGCACATGGCAGGAGCAGCGCAATAAGTTGCAGGCACTTGTAGGCGATATTACCACCGAGGATATTACGGAAGGCAACAGCAAATATGATTTTGTTGTTGAAGCCTTGAAGAAGCAGGATATTGACAAGCTGGTCCACCACATCAAGTACAAGCGAAAGGAGGTGCAGGAGCAGTTGGATGCCGTGCCTATCCGCTTGGAAGAGCTAAATAAGTCACTTCCCGAAGCGCAGGATTGGGAAGCCCTATCCACCGAGAAGACACAACTCAACGAAAAGCTGGTGGACCTTGGTAACAAGATTCAGGACATTCGCACTGGCGGTGCTGACAAGGTAAGACTTGATGGAATCCGTAAGAAGATAGAATTTGCCGAGAAGCGCAAGCACAATATGGAGCAGGGCGCCATGAATCTCGCCACCGAGCAGGCAACCAAGCATCAGAGTGACGTGATCACATCGGACGTTGCCGTCAAGAAGGCTCAGAGCACAGTGGACGAGCTGAAACAGAAGATGAGCGGTTACAGCGAGACCGATATACACGCCAAGCAGCAGAAGGAAGAATGCGAGAAGAAGGCAGATGAAATCAACGACAAGATAGATGAAGCTACAAAACGCTCATGGGTTTGGAACGCAGAAGACGGAATCTGTCCTCATTGCGGTCAGGCTCTCCCTGCTGAAGACGTTGAGAGAATCAAGAATGAATCAGAGAAGCGCTTCAATGACAGAAAGGCTGACGATTTGAAGGCTCTTGATGAAGACTTCACCAAGCTTCAGCACACCTATACGGAGTTGAAGAATCTGCTGGAGAAGACCGACGAGGAGTGCAAGATAACTACCAATCAGTTAGTGGAAGCTCACAAGGTTCTCAAAGAAGCTGAATATCACAAGCTGGAGGTTGACGCAGAGATTCCGGATACCTACGAGCAGATTCTAGCCAAGAAGGAAGAATATCAGCAAGTCTTGAAGGAACTTGCAGACTTGCAGGTTGAACTCGACAAGCCATCCGAGACCAGTTCGGAAGAAACCGCAAAGATGCTAGCCGAACTCGAAAAGGAGCGTGAACCTATCGGAATCCGATACAATGACGTGTTGGAACTCCTTGCAACAAAGGAAACGTTTGACCGTATCAGCACCCGCATTGAGGATATAAACAAGGACAAGGAGACCTATCAGACCCAGCTTGACGCACTCGATGAGGAACTTGACATCGCAAACGAATACAATCAGAAATCTTGTCAGTTGCTCGAAGACCGGGTAAACGGACATTTCGCTTATGTGAAGTGGAGTCTGTTCAAGACTACGCTTGATGGTGAGAAGAAGCCGTTCTGCGAGTGCTACCATGTTGGTGTACCTTACAGCCGACTCAACACCGCTGCAAAGGTAAACTCTGGTATCGACATCGCCTACACCTTCGCAAGATACAATGAAATCTCAGTTCCAATGCTGCTCGACGAATGCGAGAGCGTGAACAGACCACTGTATCATGGCGGTCAGCAGATTCGGTTGAACGTGACAACAGACGACGAGTTAAAGTTTGAATATCCATCCCTTGCGGTTATGGAATAATACTTTAGTAAATAATGTGTAATACTTTAGTAAATAAAAAATAAATTTACAATCATGGCAGATAAAATTAAGTTGATAGTAGAGGTCGATAAATACCTTGTAAAGGGTTTGCTCGCATTGGGCGGTGGTCTGAAAGACGGCACATCATCAGATGTTGTAAAAGAGTGGATTAACGAGCATGATAACGTTGAGCTTTCTGCTAGCGTAATTAACGACATTCCGGAAATAGGAGCAGCAATGGCAACGCTTGTTCTTTTAGGAATTTCAAAGGATATTAAAAAAGATAAGGAGAAGTAATCATGGCAGAAACAGCAGTAGCAAAGCAGCCTTCACAGAAGGCGCTGGCAGTAAAGAACTTTCAGGCGGTAATGAACAACAGCTATTACCAGACCTTGTTGCAGAATACATTGAAGGAGAATAAGGGAACTTTCACAACAAGCTTGATGGAGCTTACCACATCGGACGAAAGCCTTCTCCAGTGCAACCCGAATGCTTTGATGGCAGAAGCTCTGAAAGCAGCATCCCTGCATCTTCCGCTCAACAAGCAGTTGGGACAGTGTTATATCCTGCCTTTCAAGAATCATGGAGTATTGACTCCTACGCTGGTAGTGGGTACCAAGGGTTATCTCCAGCTGGCAATGCGTACCGGCAAGTACGAGACCATAAACTCTGATGTGGTGTATGAGGGCGAGCTGAAAGGCTATGACAAGGTGACCGGTAATCTCGACTTGTCGGGTATTCGCACATCAAATGTGCCAATCGGTTACTTTGCATACATGAAGATGAAGAACGGATTTTCCAAGCTTCTCTACATGTCGCTCGATGAAGTTTGCCTTTACGCCAAGCAGTATAGCCCTACCGTCAAGTTTAAGGACAGTGTTACATCGGAAACCTTGAAGAATTTGGCATTAAAGCAGGCTGCATCTGGAGTAAGCGATGGAGTGGGCTGGTATTCCAACTTCGAGAGTATGGCATTGAAGACCGTGCTGAGAAGACTCCTCTCCAAGTGGGGTGAGCTTTCCATTGAGAACAATGATATTCTCAACATTGACGAAGCTCCATCTGCTGAGCAGCAGCGAGACGAGGAGTTTGCCGAGGATAAGAAGGTAATCGCGGTTGATGCTGAGACTGGTGAGATTAATCAGCCTGCAAATGATGCCAGTGCTGCACCTGCAGAACCTCAGCCTGCTACCCCTCGTAAAAAGTTAGTCTAGTATGAAGCTAATCATTATCGGTTCTTCATCGCAAGGCAATTCGTATGCCCTTCAATCAGATTCGGGAGAAATCCTGCTGATTGAAGCAGGCGTACCCTTGAGAGAGGTGAAAAAGGCTATCGGGTACAAGACGAGCAAGGTGGTAGGGTGCATTATAAGCCACGTTCATGGCGATCATGCCAAGCGCATTCCCGAATATCTGAGGGCAGGAATCAATGTTTCTTCAAACGATGAAGTGGCAGAGAAATATCCGGGTGTTGATACGATGTATGAGAACATCACTTTCCGTTTTGGAAAGTTTGGTGTAACCCCATTCCCAGTAGAGCATGATGCCAAGAACTTCGGGTATCTGATTCATGAATCATCCTATGGCACCATCTTCTTCGCTACGGATTGCTACAATCTGCATTTTGTTATCCGAGGTTGCAAAACCTATCTTGCAGAGTGCAACTATTCGGACAGTATGCTAGACAAGGCTACAGCAGAAGGCTTAACTCCAAGAAGACAAGCGGACCGCATTCGGTTATCCCACATGAGCATGGAGCACGCCATTTCTTGGCTGCATGACTGTGACGTAGAGCACTGTGCCCGCAAAATCATTCTCATCCACGGTTCTGCCCGACACCTCATCCCGAATGCAGCAGTAAGTAAATTCCAGCAAGTTCTAGGCGTACCTACATATTACGCCAAGGCAGGACTTGTAGTAAATCTAACGTAATTATTAGAATAAATATGAGTGTATACAATCTCAACAATCCAAACGACTATCTGCGTTTCTTCAAGGATATTGAAAGATACAAGGACAACAAGCATGTTATCGAAGTAAAGAAGTTCCATCCTCAGCAATCTGACAAACAAGCCCGATACATTCACTTCATGATCAGCTATTGGGCATGGAAGAATGGGGAAACCTTCTATGATACTTTGCACAAGATTCAGCTTCACATAGCGCCAGTACCTTTCTATACCGGAGAGAAAGACAAGCAGGGCAACGATGTCTTCAAGCCGCTTTCTGCCCTTACTACAGCAGAAGCAAGCAGCGTTATCCGCAACTTTCTCGACTTTGCCGGCATGAACGGAACACCTATTCCAGAGATAGATGATAAGGTTGGCTTGGCTTACTGCAAGAAGGAACTGGAAAGTGCAGATGGTTGGGTATAAAAATTTAAACTTGAAAGCTTATGAAAACATTAAAGGAAATCTATGCCGAGGCAAACAGATATGCCCCCGACAACGAAGCCTTGCGTGAAGCATTCGTGAATGGCGCAAGATTCATGGCAACCGGCAAGTATTACAATGAGAAGCCGATGTTCCCGAAAGAGAACGAGGTGGAGACCGTGGACTTGCAGATAACGGTTCCAATAGAAGATAGCATCATCGTTCCAACCTTCCAAGACTTTTGGGACGCCTATGCCTACAAGAAGGGGCGCAAAAAAGCCGAAGAGAAGTGGAATAAGCTAAAGCCGAAAGAGAAGGTAGCCTGCGTGAGAGCCGTTCCTGCTTATGTGGCAAACACGGTTATTCCAGGTTCCACATCAGATGGAACCAGAAAACAATACAGAATGCACCCACTTACTTATCTCAACGGAGCAAGATGGGAAGATGAAATTTATCCAGTACAGAATCATGAACAACAACGAGCTATCAACCTCACAGCCAAGGCAGCAAGAATCCTTGGTTCCGATTATTAAGGATAAGCCGGGTTACGTTCGCCCAGTCTCCTACACAGATGCTATCACCAAGAGTAAAACCACCTTGCTCGACATTCAGAAGCAGGGTGGGCTACGCTCTCTGGTCGGATGGGTCAAGGGCAGACTGATAGAACTCTTCACCTTCCTTGGAGTATTCGACATCGTTACTGAATTCCAAATACAGATGCTTGCCACAAGAATCTGTGTAAAGTACCACTATTGGACCACCACTGAACTTGACTACGCTTTCGTTCAGTTCATGGAAGGTAAGTTCGGTAAGCTCTATCAGCACAAGCATGATGAGGGCAATACTACAATCAATCCGCAAGAGATACTGGTTGCCCTCGACTCTTACGAAAAGGAGCTGCTTGCAGAGCGTGGTAGGGTGGAGGACGAACTAAAGAAGCAGGAAGAAGCCCGAAAAGCAGCCGAAGATGCAAAGAAGCCCCTAGGCGTGGAAGGCTTCAAGGCTTATTGCGCCAAGAATGGCTTGGACCCTGCAACTCATCGTATAGCATCGGTCAATATAAAGGAGCATGACATCAATCAGATTCTCTACAAGACCGAGGCAGAAAGGGAAATAGCGGAAAGAAAGTTCTACCGGCAAGATAGACAATAGTAAATCATCTAAAAACGAAGAAATCATGAATGCAAATAACATCACAGTTATCACGCTGGCAGTCTTGTGGCTGGCAGCAATAGCAGTCGTAGTCTACGACCGCATCAAGTATAATAAATATTATTCAAGCCAAGGTAAGCTGATCGTCCTTCGCTTCAATGACTCTACCGCAAGAAAGGCATTGGAAGAGCAAGGCTTTAATCTGTGCCAGTGTGCCTACTTCAACACAAACCGTTATCTCTTCACCACTGAAGGTGACCGTATTTGCGGCTTCACGGAGGAATGCACTCATCTTATCGAGGATGCCCGTAAGCATCACATGAAAGTGATAGAGTGCGATAATGTCGGCATGTTTATCAGCGAAGTTAAGAAACTCAAGCAGGAGTATGAAACCAAAGAGGAGGAGTAATTATGATAGACACAAAGGTTTTAGAAAAGTTAGCACGACTTGATGATGCAACAATACTACGACGGTTGCCAGATAGTGAAAGAACCTTCTTTGAGTATGGTTTTCAGCGTGGGTATAATCGGGTTTTGAAGGACTTGTGGCATCCTGCTGAGGAAGAACCTAATCACGAATCGATAAGAACCTATATCTTGGGGGAAACAAAAGCAAGTGAGTCAGGTGTACTTCCTATGCTATTAAGACCAAACACAAATTGGAAAGAGTTTGTTGTGTCTCATGGTGTTACTCACTGGTTTTACGTTGACGATTTGTTTCCAAAGGAAGGAGGTGAGCAATGAAAGAGCTTAAAGATTTGGTTGTTGGTGATGCTGTACTAGTTGTAGGTGTGTCTTGCAGACGTATCGCCAAAATTGATAAAGTAACAAAGACTCAAATTGTTGTTGATAACGTTAGATATAGAAGAAATTCGGGCTGGCAATGCGGTGGCGATAGGTGGAATATGAAAAGTATATCTGTTCCTACAGAAAAGGAAATATCAGATATTAAAGAAGAGAATCTTCGTGAGACTCTCATCTACTCTATCAGTTCTTTTGATTTCAAACGCTTATCAACAGATGAGTTAAAACAAGTGTACAATATTTTAAAAGGCAAAGAAAATGGAAGAGCTTAAAGTAGGAGAAAGAGTTGTCTTGGATATTGTTGTAACTGAGACTGTAACTTGTGCGGGTTGTTTCTTTGAAAGTAAGGGTGCTTGTGAAGTTTGGAGAAAATATCCATGCGCAAGTAAAGAACGCTCAGACAGAAAAAATGTAATCTTTAAAGAAGTTAAGGAGTAAAGGCGTATGAATGAGATAGAGAAAATATGTAAGGAAATCCAATGCCCACACTTTATTGTATGGAGCTTCGGATATGGTGATTGTGAAATGTTTGTATTTGACAAAAAAGAAGGCGTTTCTTATGATATTAAGAATACTTCTACAGATGGTGATAACATATTTCTGCATGTTTCATCTGATACACACATCATAGGAAAGACACCAATGTAACTAACCGTCCTTATGGGATTAAATATAAGCAATATGGAAGAAAAAATGTTTTTAGTAATAGTAAAAGACGAAACTAATGAGTCTGAAATGTCATTGAAAAGAGCTATTAGTGAAGCTATTGAGTGTGAGGCTAAATATGACGAGTCACCTCTTTATGGTTGTGATGTTTCTGTAAAGGAGGTAGAAGATTAACTAACCATCCTTATAGGATTAAATATAAGTAATATGGAACAAATTTCATTAGAAAACAAAGTTAGTAATACTTTGAAATGGCTTGCAAATCAAATTGCGTGTATCCAAGTATATAAAAAGTGGGACGAAGAATTTAAAAAGGAAAGTCTCAATAATGCTTGGCAAAAAGTTCAAGAACAGTTTAAGAAAGACATTGATTGGAATGCTCTTACGGAAAGTCAGTGTAAGGCTTTACATTTTGGAAGTTGGCAATCCGAAGAAGATGTTGAGGAAGAAATTTCTTGCTTACAATCTGCATTAGACAAGGGGCATCTTACAAAGGATGAATTTGATAAGAAGGTTGCCAACGAGAAAAATACCCTTGGACTTCGTTTGATTCCGCTATATCTCTACCCTTCATTGCCTATAGGTATTACCCTAACGTCTATTGGAGGAAAAGAGAGAGTTTTTGATGGCTCAAACATTAGTACTGATGTTAGATATGGATACCTTGCATGGGGTATTAAGCCGAAAAAAGATTAACTAACCATCCTTTCCTTGGTGAAATTAAGATAATAATGAAAAAGCCGTGCTCGAATTAGATTGGTTGGCATTAGGTGTAGCCGTAAAATATCAATTACCGCTTGACAATTCACCTCAGAGCACTCTTATGTGGAAAAGGCATCAAGCATTTAGTACACATCGAAGAACGTTAATGAGTGAAAGGCTCATAAAGACTCCAATCCATTATTATTTTGATAACATCATGGAGAGGGTAAAAAAGAAAGAAATATGGAAGAAAGAAGAATATTAATTACTTATGATGAAGCTAGAGAATGGTTTAATGGTGATAATGAATCACTTAAAGAAATTGCTCTTAAAGCCTTTAGTGAAAGAGAATTAACACATAACTTTAGAGATATTACGACCTTCAAGAAAGCTTGTGATGCACTTGGTTATAACTATGATGATATTGTATCTAAAGTAAAAAGTATAGCTGAGATTAGTAAAGCTTCTGCTGCTATGTTCAAATTGAATATCATCAGAAAGGCACTTAATCTTAGATACGATATGCACATTAGTAAAAATGTAGAGGATGAAAACTATAATCACAATCCTTTTTTGAGACTCGTTATAAAGGGTTCAACTTGTCGTCGTAGTGACTTAGATAGAAGTAAACAAGCAAAACTTGGTGAATTTATAAGTGAAGGAATTACTTATGAAATTTTTAATGGAGGCGATAGCTCTTGTTGTGACTATAAAGGTTTGAGTGACTTTTATCCTGACTCTCAATTTGGTTATGTTAGTGCTGATAAAGGATTTCTGGGTTGCGCTACAGAAGATGTAAGTAGGCATCTTGGTAAATACTTTGGTATGCTTATCATAGAAGCTATGTATGCTGATATGGTAGATTTTGAGATTATTGAAGAGAAATATAAAATATAATCTCTCCTTGACAACAGGGAGAGGGTAAAAAGAAGAGAATATGAAAACAATAGATTGGGAACAACGCAGATATGAGATTGCAAAAGAACTATTTCCTTCTATGCTTAATGTAGGAGAAAAGCATAATGCAAGTTTCGCAGCAATACTTGCCGTTAATTGCGCTGATGTTTTAATTGACAGATTAAAAAAAAGCAAATGAGTGAAAAAAGAAGAGAATATGATTAGATTTGAATATCGAACCTATTGTAACGAGTATAAGATAATAAAGGTAAGCAGAAAAGCTTATATTATTAAATATATAGATTACTACCAGTATATTTGCTGGATGGTTAAAGAACATAAGTTCAAGTCTAGGTTAAAGGCAGAGAAACATATTAAAAAACATTTTATTGTGGAGGATAAGAAATGAGTAAAGAAAAAGCTATTGAGAAAATACAATATGCTACAATGCAAGTAGCTTCTGTATATGCGTGTTCTTCTATCTTTGATGAAAAAACAAAGGTAATAGAAGGCAGACAGAAAGAACTTGAAAAAGCGATTGTCAATTTGCATGATGCACTTAAAGAGTTGGAGGATGTGTAAGAAATGATATTTAATCAAAGTGATTATGGATAAGAAGAAAGTTGAAAAGCTGATAGAGAAAACTATCCGTTTTACAAAAGTTACAGATGATGACTACATACAAGGAAATGTAAAAAGTTACATCATAGACACATTGCAGGTAGTCTTGAAGGAAATCTCCAAGTCTGACTGGGTATCTGTTGAGGATGGGTTGCCACCTTATGGAGAAGAAGTCTTTGTAACAAGCAAGATGGCTCCTGATAATGTTTACAAAAACAGAAGAGTGGAATGCACTACCGTCCCAAAAGATGGTAATGACTTTATCATTTTATGGAAAGGGAGAATGGCTCGTATCACTCATTGGAAACCTATTGATAAGTTGGAGGAATAAATCGCAAGTCTTGTGAGTTGTATGAACCAAAGTAAAAAGGGGTAGTTGCCGCTACCCCGAAAAAGATTCATTCTGCTTATACTAAGAAAGAAAAGCAAGTCCCATTTTTGGGATAGATGCGCTTTCCGTTCCTAATGATGTACTTGCAGAAAACACGAACCTTGTTGTCATTTGGATTCTTTTCCATCAAAAGTCCCTCCATCGTTTATCCAGACTTCTCTATCTGGGGGAATACTGCCCACTACAAAGCAGTACAAGAAAAAAGCCCCTAAGCGGCAACTAAGGGGCTTTGTAATCTCCTTGAACAGAGGAAGAACGGCGTGTAGTGTCGCCGATGGGGGACTATGATGTCCTAGAATCCGAGTGCAAAGGTAATCATTTATATGATTATATAAACAATAACAATGTTAATGTGTTTTAAATATGTTCTAATTTAGACTACTCTAAAATAATATATAAATTTATAGTTAATTATGGACAGAAATCAAGCTAAAGAATTTTATCCTATCATGCAAGCTTTTGCAGAAGGAAGGACAATAGAGTGTAGAACCAAACCAAGTGCCTTAAAAGGTACAGATGTTCCGAATAATTGGACGGAAATGAAAGAGATTGAGTACTGGAATAATACAGAGTACCGCATCAAGCCAGAACCAAAGTACAGACCATTCAAGGATGCAGAAGAGTGCTGGGAGGAAATGATGAAGCATCAGCCGTTCGGTTGGGTGAAGTTGAAAGATACAGAAAGTGGGTATTACATGCCTAAAGGTATTGCAAGTCAAGTAGTAATTGGATTTAATGAAATTCCTTTTAGCTATAAAAAAGTATTTGAAGATTACACCTTTGCCGACGGCACTACGTTTGGAGTAAAAATTGAGGAGGAATAGTTATGGCAGACAAAAGCTTAATGGAAGAAATGCTCCCGATGAAGATTAGTAATTGGGAGTCTATAGAGTATAGTGAGGGACTTAATTGTCCTAATGAGGAGTGTGATAATAAAAGCTGTAGTTGCCACGCTAGAAATATTATCGGATGGTGTGATACTCCTCATGGCTATATGATGGTCTGTGAGTGCAAGAAGTGCTTCACTAAGTATCGCTTTCATGGAACAATAGATGGCAAGTTTGATTTTGAAAACTTTGCTGACAATTTCCTGATGCGTGTTGAAATGGAAAAAGAAAAATTATAGCTTATGAAAATAGAAGATATCAAGTTCAAGGCTAAACGTCTTGACAATAACACTTGGGTAGAAGGTTACTTCTATGTTGAATGTGGTAACACTTACATCATCGAGGATAGGCAGAGTGAATCAATGCTTAATAGAAATGAGGCACATCAGGTTGACGCTTCTACCGTCTGCCAGTTTACAGGACTGAAAGACTGCAAAGGAAAAGAAATCTTTGAGCACGACCTAATACATTTCGTAGGGTTTAGCTATACTGCAGAAGTGATTTGGTCGGAAGGTAAATACTCTTTTATGGTGGTCTGCTATAATAAACATTCTTATAGGCTTCACGATGTTATAGAAGTTTGTAGGATAGAAAGAATTGGTAATAAATTCGATTAAAAGAAATAGCTTATGAAGAATAAGATTTTAAACTTAATCAAGTCAGCCGTTTGGTTCGTCTTTTGTTTGCTTGTAGGTGCATTGATACTTGATGGTGTTCGCTCTTTGGCTAATAGCAATGAACCTGCGAAAGAATTTAGTACAACAGTATTTACTAAGAATGGGCATGACTATCTGTTTGTGGACACGAAACATGGTGTTTGCGTTATCCACGCTGAGAGTTGTCCTTGTCGTAAAAATAAGTAGTTATGGACAAAACAGATTTACATTCATCATTACTCTTCCTAATGCTTAAACTGGAAGAGGCAAAGAGCAACCCAATGCAAGACAAGAACTTTGTTGCTGCATTGACGGAAGTGCTCAGATATTTCCGTGATAACGGAGAGTTGAAGAAAGCCTATGAAAGCCAAAAGGATTCATTGGCAGATATGGCTAATAGCCCTTGGGTGAAACTGGTAATTGGCATGCTTACCTCAAAAATGCAAGAAGACAAAGTTGATGCAGAGTTACCAGACATTGATGCTCTAATAAAGGAGAGTACTTCTGATGAGTTCATCGAAAAGAAAATCAAGGATATTCTTGGCGATGATGTGGCAGACGGAAAAAACAAAGAATAGTTATGCTCGACAAAATATTTAATACTTTAGTAAAGCTTTTCATCAGTGTGATTATCTTATCTGGAATACTTCAAATGTTTGAGATTAAAGAAAGAAGTATTACTGCAGTTATTCTTACTATTGGTGTCTGGCACTTTGCTGAATGGGCTATTGACAATTACAATAAGTGAGCAACGAACAATCCCCACCTAGCTTCACAGCCGGGTGGGGATTTTTTGTTAAAGACGATTAATGTAATTAAATTCAACCCTATGAAAAAACTAAAAAAGTAAAATTAAATCAACTTATCTATGTATTTATCCAAATCCTTTTCGTACCAAATCAGTTCGGTCCATCCTTTGCGCTTCTGTCCTTTTGGAAGTCTTCCTTCCTTGACCAACCGGTCAAAGGTAGCCCTGGAAACACGGACATAACTGCAAGCCTCAGCCTTGCTGATCGGTTCATCCTTATTGGCGATTTCGTGCAAGAACTTCAACATCATGTTATTTTGGAGCTTGTTGGTCAAGCATCTTCCACTTTGAATGCGCTCGTGAAATTCCATCAGGAGCGAGTCTATCATCTTGAGTTCTTCACTAATCTCAGCCATACGCTAGCATTTTTTATTATGATACCAGAAGGCAAACCCAATTCCGACAACAACCACTAAGAAGAGAAAGGCTATATAGCACCTTCCTAGCGTCATGAGCCTCTGCTCGCTCTTGGTAAGCGTCCGCTCACATGGCACAGGAACCTCAATAGAATCATGCCTAAAGATAGTGTCAAGCTTCACCTTATATATATTATGGTAGCGGTCCCGATAAGCAACCTTGCTAATCACCACCGTATCACCCTTCTGAAAGACATGTACAGAATCCTTCATGTATATACTATCCGTCTTGGCAACTGTGTCGGTTCTCACGATGTATTCCGTGTGATATTCGGGAACCTTGATGTATTCCTTCGTCTTGCAGCCAGTAAAGGCTAGCAGGATAATACCAACAACCAAGGCTATACACGCCCATTTCCAAAACCTAATATCATACCATTTCATGCGCATAACTCCTTTTTCCAAATTCTTAGCCATCTGTTTCGGTCTTCCAGTCCGTTTGTTCCACCGTTCACTCTTCTGGTGATCGCCTCAAAGGCATCCTTGTCGGCAAGAGCATTCAGTTTATGCTTCATCCACCACCACATACCGCTCTTGATGGCACCAATCGGCTGCTCCAGCAATTCTGGATTCTCCATGATGTCGCCCTTGCAATATCCCGATTTCTGATAAGCCTTGTAATTGCTCTTGCCAGTAAGATGAAGCAATCCACGACCCTTGTATTTCTCACCGTCTCCAGCCTGAGTATTGCCAAGCATCTTGCCGAGTCTTCCCTGCTCATATTTCTTGAAATACTTTGATCGTCCTTTCTCTCTCAGATATATCAAGCCACCAGTCTCATGACAGCATTGAGCCATAAAATGTGCAGCCCTCAGAGGGGTGTTGATTTCAAAAACATCAAGATAGATGTTGATATAATGTAGCAGAATGTCAACTTTGTCAACATTCCCTACAGCATTTATCATTTGTTTCCTCGTAATCTTCATGCCTTTGCCTCCTTGTCTGCTTCCTTCATTATCTCCATAAACGCCCTAGCCAGATCTTCCTTATTCTCTAGGAGTATACTCACCGTTTTTTCCTGCTTCCGTATCTCAGCCTTCTGCCAGCTCTTTTCCCTCACGCTCACGAACTCGCAGAAGACGCAATAGCCAACCCAAATCATGGAGAAAATCGGGAAGGGGAGAACCGTACAGGCTATCAGGTCTATGCAGACCGTTACCATGAAAGGAGAGAAGTACTTCCTCGCCTTGTCGCAAGTCTTCTTGAATCCTGTACTTGTCGTAGCCAGTCCGTTCTCTTTCGCTTTCTTGATGCCGAAGAACAGGTCCACGCCCATAGAAATGATAAGAGCACCCATACAGATGGCAATGATTAATGCCGACCTATACAGGTGCTCTTGCAAGAATGTATGAATTATTTCAGCCATATATCATTTATTTTTGATTAATGGCTACAAAGTTACTGGTCTTCCCAATACGTTTTGCGGTGTTCCAAACTAGCTATTCATGTACCACCAGATTTTATCAGTAGGGTGGTTTGTTGACTCGTCGCAAAGGAAACTGACAGACAGTTCAGAAATCCTTTTCCTTGTCGTTTCCTTGCTTTTGGACCATCTGCCTACCACGTCAATGTGGTCAGCATACATCTTGTTCATCGTCACTGCAAAATCCCAGAAGTTGTAGTCAGGAATGTCCCAAGCCAGGCGATCGTACTCCTTCTTCAGCTCCTCAAAGTCAAAGTAAGGCGCATACTCCTTGTGTACATCACTGTCAAAGTAGTAGATGTTCGCAATGCAGGCTCTTCCTGAGTGCTCATCGAAGTGATGTCTTCTCTCCATCCAGTATAGGAGATTACGTTGAACGATTTGCTCTTCTTCCTCTGTGAATCCGCATTCATCGTTTTGTAGCATGTGGAATGCAGATTTTGCTACGTGATAGAGCGATTTTGATAAATCCATAAGCGTATAGCATTAAAGTGAATATAATGAACACATGGTGCATTTCCAGTTGCTCTGGAGTGATGAGCCAGTGCTGATAATACAGTCTGATGGCATTGATGCCCAAGAAATAGAAGAACGGAATGCGATATATCCAGCAGTATCTGAAAAAGAAACTCACGGGAATCATGGATAAAGGCATATAGATATACGCCAGCACGTAAATCCAGATGATGCAGTTACCGTTGTAGTCGGTATCTGTGATGGTAGGTCTAGGGATAATGCCCATAGTCCCATACTCCATACCAATGACCAAGCATCAACAGTATGGGTGCCCACTTTGCTAGAAGTTCATAGAACCTCCAAATCTTCCTACTCAATAAGCCTTCCATAACTAAGGCTTTCTCCTCTTCCGAGAGAGGTGTTTCCTGTTTTGTTCTCATTTTGTTATGATTTTATGGTTTAATTTTACTTTTTGCTAACTTTTTCTGAGATTTGCATCTCATTTTGTTGCAAAATTAAGCTTTTTCTTTCGTAATGCCATGAAAATCGGCCTAATATTAAACTTATTTAAATCTTTATACGCTTATTTGGTTAGAATCTAAATAAATTGTATATTTGCACCATCTTAACTAGCGTGTTTATGACGAAGACAAATTTCGAACTGATTGAAAGACAGAGGGATGACCTGATGAAGGCGTATCGGGCTATAGCCCCTACCTGCCATTCACAGCAGGAAGCATACGAGAAGGTGGTGAAATCGCCAGCTCCGAGATATTATGTATCTCCCAAGCAGGCGTACAGAAAGCTTGAAAAAATGGTTGTTGGTGATTTCTCAACCGTTGACAACATGAAGCCCAACAAGAGGAGAATGTATTACTCCTTGTATGATAAGCTGATGGAAATGTCACAGAAAAAAGAGTTCCTTGGGAAATCGCTCTGGTTCATTTGTCAGTTCTTGGTGAGTGAGCCTGCGCCGGAATTCTTCATCAAGCCAAAGAATATGATGTTCATCTTCAATTATTGCAAAAGATATGGAAAGAGTTATAGGGAAATGGACCTTCGTAAGAAGAAACTTTCTGATCAAGCTGATTCTTAGTCTTGTCTGCTTGGCTCTATGCACGCAGCACGTAGGCTTCTATCAGGGTTGCCCGATTGAAAATCATTTCGTCTACAGCTTCTTACATGTCAACTTATTCCATCTGCTCATCAATCTGATGGTGCTTTGGAGTATAAAGAACAAGATAGATGTAACCCTTTCGTTCGTGGCAGCAGTAGCAGCCAGTTTCCTGCCCATGTTCGTTACAGAGCCGACAATGGGGTTGTCGGGGTTTCTCTTTTCTGCATTTGGCATCATGTGGGGAAAGACCGGCAGGTGGAAAGAGGCTACCAAGAAGGCAATGCCGTTCATTCTCTTTACCATGCTGTTGAATGATGTCAATGGAACTCTACATCTATATTGCTTCTGGTTAGGGTATTCTATAGGATTTCTTCGTAAAATGTTTCATAGGTTTAGTTGATTTTTAGTTATTAACTGCGAAGGCGACTGCTCATCACGAGTAGCCGCCTTCTTTTATGTTATCAACTTATGGAAAAAGAATTTTATCTTATTTTGTCTTCTCTTCTGTTCTGTACCTCAACAATGCTTCCTGCAAAGGAATCTGTTGCCTTGAAGTTCGTCAACGCATATTTGAACGTGAAGTATTTCCAAGGCTTGCCACCGAGCGAAATCAATTTACACCAGTGCTTGCAGTCGTTGCTTCCGTAAATCTCCATGGCTATCTTTCCGTTATCGGAATCAAACAGATGCTTCACTGCTCTGAGTGATTTCAAGTTCATGCTACCGCCCAGCTTCAATGGTCTGGTAGTGAAGGAGCCTCTGTAGTTGTCCGTATCATCGTTGATGTCTGGCTTAGCCATGAGCGAATATACATTTCCGTCGATGTCTTGAATTAGGTTGTCGGGATAATCGTTCACTACAGCCTTCGCCATCATTCCGCTGTTCGCTATAGAGAAAGTCTTGTCTACCATATTATATATATATTGGTAGCCCTTGTCTTGGCTGAATATTCTCAACAGGGAATCCCGATAATCGTAGGCGATAAGACAATTCGCCAAAAACTCCAGAAACTTTCCATCACCCACGGATATGAAGTTTCTTGGTGTTCGTCCTCTCAGCTGTTCGCTCATGCACGCTACCTGACCACCGCTAGAAGCCATCAATCCTCTCTTTGACGTAAAGTATACCAGTCTGTCTGTAGGCACGAATGGCGAATCTTCATTACATACTTCTCTTGAAATTGGATGGCTGGCGCTATACAAACCTTCTGAATTTACCGACATGCCGTAGATTCCTTCGTCCGTAAATACAATCAATGGATATTGACCGAACTGTCCTTGGCTTACCGCCTCGGTGTTGGCTGCAATGCCCAATATTCTGCCGGTGCCTACTGTATTGTCTCCAGATGCTTCAAACACAAACGGGTTGTTCACGACAGACGTAAATATCTGAGAGTTCAAATCTTCATGAGCACCGTTATCAGTTGAAGGAATGCTTATGCTTGTATCCCAATTTACATCATTTTCCAGTTTTCCGAAATGGTAAGCGCCGTTCAGACGAGGATGCTGTTGCAGCTCAAATCGGATTCCTCTCTGATGCTGTGGATCATATATGATTACCTCTGATGCATTAGGGTCAGGATAATAGAACCAACCGGTAAGCGCACATGTCCTTCCGATGCCCGCCTCTGATTCTACCCATGTTGACATGGAGTTTGCTTCAATCTTCACGTAGTATTTGTATTCGTTTCGTGGTTCACCATCTAGAGCCGTGAAATGATTAAACCCATCGAAAGGCTTTCTCTTTGCGCCAAAAGAGTTCAGTCTCCCGTTGTATGCAAACATCTTGTCAAAAACGTAGTGTGCCCAGCCGTAGTAGTCATCTTTCTGCAGCTGTTCCTGTGTCTCAAGATTGGACAAAACACCGTCCTTTATTTCTGCCTTCTGTGTTGTGCCGTTCAACTTAGAAGAGTTGATTCCTATCTGTTCTATCTTATAAAACACGCTTCTGTCAAGTAGTTCTTCCCTAATATCGTCTTCCGTTTTATATTCAGGCATGATTCTCATACATGGCTCGTCTGTAGAACCACCATTTCTTGAAAATATAGATTTCTTATAAACATCGCCACTTAGGAAGTCATTAAATGCTTTTCCGTACACTTCGTCGGGATATGCAAACTTCCAGTCTTTATCCAGCTTGAATGGTTGCACGCCTTTGGTAGCAAACAGGCTGATATTCTTAACGATATCCTTCCAATCATCACTATTTGGTATAGAAATGGAATAGGAAAGAGTATAGCCGTACAGATTGATACTCGCTTCCTTTTCGTAAACATAGGAATTGCAGTTTGCTGTGACGCATGGATAGCAGACAACCGGATTTGAAATGCGTGCGTACGTTCCATCAAATAATTTAAGCGCAGACCTTACGAAAAACGGAAACAGGAAAATATTATCTTCTGCTGCTTTGTTGATAATGGAAGACACATGACCAACTACAGCTGACTGAAACAAGTTCTTGTTGTTATCTTCATCGTTGGTCACTCCATACGCCCAAAACTCTTCCTTGCTCATTGGGGGATTTGTTGTAACATTAATATTGTTCAAGCCTGTATCACCTCTATTGTTTATGTAGCGAAGCTTTTGGATTTTGCACACGTTACCATTGCCATCATATTGGATGGTTAGTTTTTTACGATTCACGAACCCTTCATATTTAATGCTTGAATCAGCTTTTACGTTTCCTGCATAAAACATATAGAAATGCACTTCTGGCTTGGGCAACTCCGTTCCTAGGTTCTTATACCTGTTTCCTTTATATTTCAGATAATGCAAGCCATCCTCTGTAGCAACAACCAGCGTATTGCCTATACTCTTGATGTCCCTTACCTTTCCAACTTCAAAACTTGCAGGAACTCCACTAGGTGGCATTTCGATTCCGTTGCTTCCTCTAACATACCAGTAGATGGTCCGGTCTTCATCGTAAGCAATGATGTTCTCATAGTCTGCCATCTTATGAACGTACATGATCTTCTGCCCCGCAATCTCACCAATCTTGACAGGATTCTGAATAGGTTTCATTTCCCCATCACGAAAGATAAAACCATCAGACTCCAGTAATTCTGAATCGTCTGAAAGCAAGTCACTCGGCACATTCGTCATTCCCTTACCAAAACTCAAAGTCTTTCTTTCCAAGTTTCTCTCCATAGCTCTAATGTTTATATTTTTGCAGCAGTATACACACCGTCACCACCGCTTCTTGTTTTTTCTTTCTTTTTCCATTGAGGCTTCTCCATGTCGTTGGCACTCACCCAAAGACCGATTGCCGTACTCATCAGAACATCATCATGATTACCGTTGCCCACGATATTACCGAGACTTCCATCATCATGTCGCTCATAGATTCTCAGCTCATGATACATTTCCTTGTCTGGCTCATCCCAGAGCATATCATCCACAAACTGCTCCAGGTTGTCAATTATCCATCCCTTTGTCAGTTTGTTTGTCTGGAAACCGTACTTGGCAAGTACATCATCAGTTACGTCTTCCGGGCTGGTAGTACGCTGATAAAGATTATCGTAGTAGTCGGCAATCTCGTTCAGGATGCTTCCGAAGTGGTCACCCTCCGTATTGTTGTTCTTCTCTCGGTCAGCCGTATTACTCTCAATCACCAGCAGGGCATCATCATAGTAATGGGCTAGGGCAGCAGCCATCCACGCCAGCTTGTCGTGTCTTACATGGCCTCTATATCTAGCTACTACCTTCGGTTTGCCCTTGACGGTCGGAATCATTCCGAATCGGTCTATCACCGTCATGACGGTATAGTCAGAAGTGGTACTCTTACCGCCAATATCCACGCTCACCAAGTACCTGTTCTCTACCTGAAGAACGTTAGGAACAGCCCAAATCTTCAAGTCTCCGTCACCATCTGTTCTGATGCTCACCTTCGATTTTTCAATAGTAGAATCATTCTTGTTTCCGTCAACAATGATGTCTGCCGTATAGAGCGGTTCACGCTTATACTTCTTCTGCAAATCATCAATACTGTACGGATTGAATACCAAGTTACCTGAGTTTCTGAAAGCATCCTCTTCGTCCACTGGCGCCTCTGTAGCACAGAAGGAATGGGTGGTAAACTTGTTGCGGAAGTTTCTGTACCATTCAATGGCTTGGAAGCAAGCACCCTTTTCCCACATTCGCCAGAAGAACTTACCAGTCTCTCGGTAGCCCTTCGGGTTGCTACTCTTGTCTCTGTTCTCCAATAGCCATCTTGCAAAGGAACGCTCATTCTTCACCTCTTCCATATCATGCTCGATGAAGAAGCAAGGAATGAACAGGAACGAATAGGCATCATTGTTCTTCGGGTCCATCGCCAACTGGCATTTTTCGTAGAAGAATCCTGAATTACCCTTGCCGGTACTCTCGAATACCTCTAGGTTATCCTCTTGGTTTCTGATACCACCCGATATTGACGAAATCACGCCCTCAGGATCATGCTCGGGAGTCTTCTTCCAGTAAGCCACCTCTGAATAGTGGGCACAGTGGAAGTTGCTACCACGCACGGAATCGAAGTTCTCGAATGAAGCCACGGTCAGCGTACTTCTTCGGATTGCCCTCATTCCGTCTGTAACTTGGAAATCGTCCGGTGAGTTCTCGTAAGGAGAGAATTGAAGCTTCGCTCCCGGTCTGCCAATCGTCCAACCCGGTTGGTTCTCCAAAGCCTTTCGATACATCGCCTTGATTTTCTTAGCTGTGTTCTTCTGCTGGGCAAGTACGATAGCATTCCAACCGTCCTTTCTGAAATCCTGCAACCATTTTATGTAAAGCTGGGTGAGGGTAGAACCACCCCATTGTCGGGCTTTCAGGATAACTACACGGATAGCCCTGCCGCTGGTTCTCAAATCCTCAAATATCTTCAAGAGTTTTCGCTGAGGATAGTTCAGCTTGAAAGGTATCATGTCACCGCTTACCTTATCCTCAATCTTGTCTGTAGCATAAAGGGCAAATTCAGGGTCTTCTCTGAATCTGACTTTCATGATTTCGAAGGTGAGCACCATTTTAAGCTGTCTGGTGTAATAGCTTTTTTCTTCATACTGCTTACCCCATACTCTGATGATGTATTCCTTCATGCTGCCCAGCTGTTTCAGTCCCCTATATAATAAGGTACGCATACATTCTTTGGGGACCCACATCTTCGGAATCATGAAGTCGGGAAGTTCCAACAGTTCACGATGCTCAAAATCATAACACCCTTCGCCCGTCCAAGGGTCGTAGGTGCCATAAATCTCATCGTACCGCCTTTTGTTCTCGGCAACGAGTTCATCAATATCTACTTCTCTAACTAATGCCATCGCCCAACTCCTTTATTTCTTCAAAATCCGCATCCATTATCTGCGGAACTTGCGTAACGTCCAAGGCATTGTTGTCTGTCTTGGTCTGTGCCAGTGCTGCCAGCTGCTTGAAGTCTTCGTCCAGTCCATGCGTCACGCTTACCTCGCTCTGTTTAGGTATCATGTGCTTGGTCAGGTCCTTGTAGATGGTGACGTATGTCTTAGGGTCATATTCTGCCAGCTGATCCATGCACTCTTCAAACTTTTCCTGATTCCTTGCCAAGAAGTCTCTGATATATTCTTTCTGCGCACTCTTCCGGCAAGGAAGAATGGTCTTGGCTTTTTCCTTCTTCTCCTTCTGAAATTCCCTTACCGATTTAAACTCGTCATATTCTAAATCTTCCATAAGCCTTCCTTTCCTTTTTATCCAAATGGTTTCAATGTATGAATCATCCCCCCTGGCTTGCTGGCATTGGCTGCTTCTAGAATCTCCAGTTCATCGTCTTCCAGCTGTGTAGCCTTGTCAACGGTCAGCGGGTCTTTACTTGTCAATGTCAGCAGGAAGTATTCATACAGTGCACCTGTTGATATATAATGATGTATTGCCTGCGCCAGTTCGTCCAGTCTTGCATCGTCCCAGTAGTCGGGCATTCTCAGCCACATTTCCTTCTCATCCCATTCCTTCAAGGCATTGTCTCTTACCATGCCCTGCGGTTTCATGACGTAGGCAGAAAGCAGTCCTTCTACCTTTTTCAGGTATTTGTCGAACCATCTGTAGAAAAGTGGTCTTTCCTGCGTGTTCTCACTTGTCGGAACGGTATTCGCTATATTTGGGTCGCTCTCCTGTCTTACTCTGCCCATCATGTGGGTTGTTGCATCTATATCATACCAAAGTTGGTTGGAATAGATAAAGATGTGCTTGTCGAAATACACATGGGCAGGACGTGGAGGTTTCGGAAGGAAAGGATTTGGCTCAGGCTTCCATCCTTTCTCTCTGAGGAAATGCGTAGGGTGTAATGAATTGAACTCCATCTTATACCTCCTTTGCTATGGTTACTTCTATTTCCTTTTTCAGATTGTCGCTGTGACGTGAGAATAATGTCACGTAAGCCACTCCAGTGTTCAGCGGTTTCAGCCAGAAGGTATGAGGCTCCTGCATTCTGTGAACTTCCAAGATACAAGGGTCGCTGCTTCTTGCCTCAATATCGTCAATAGCCCCATCGTCAATAGAGTAGGATAGGGTCACCTCATCGTTCTCTACTGCTATTGTAACGCCACCATCTGTGTCACTTCCGTCCACCTTTGCGGTCAATGTGGAAGAATAAGGAACCTTTGGGACCAACGGTCCACTCATCACGAAGCACTTTCTGATGGCTATCTCATCTGATGCAAGTGTAGCTTGGTATGGCTCCGCTTGTTTCAGGTTTGTTGTTTTCAGCCACCACTGGTGTATCATGTAGTCCTCCACGTATTTTGCTGACAGCCTTGCCAGCGCGTCGGTCAGCGTTCCGTTATAACGTCTTGATACTGATAGGGTGAACTCCACTATATCATCCGTTCTGCTTCCATAGTAGATGGCGTTGTCGCCAATAGTTTGAGGCGTTGGCACAAGATAGTCTACGAAGATGGTCTTCAATACTTCCAATGCTGTATCAAAGTCGTGGGTCAGTGTTCTTTCGTGAACCTCATCGTCTCCGGCAGCCTCGTTAAAGCTTACTTTCGCTGCTCTTTCGTCTGCCGCAGTATCTATCTTTGCTTTCAGGTAGGTTGTCGACTTTACTGCCTCCATCACTACCGATTTGATAATTTGAAATTTTATGATCATAGCTTATCCTTTTTAGTCAATTATTATTTCGCCAGTCATGTCTGTCAAACTTGTGTTGCTGCTTGCCGGTGGGGTCTTGTGAAAAACCAGCTTGATGGCGGCATTCAGATGATTGCTCATGTCGCTCTCATACTTCTTTGCCAGTTCCGGATAATTCATTCCCAGTACGGCGTTTGCCACGTAAGCCACAACATAGCCTATCAGATTCCCTTCGAATGGAACCGTTACGCTCGTCTCTGTTCCTGCCCAGCGGGAGTTGTTAATCTTGAACGTCAGGAAGTCGCCGCTATCATAATAGGTTACCAGCTGTGCCATTTCTCCCACAAAGGTTTCCACGGCGGCATTGATATATTGCTTCATCACGTCCTCTTCCGCACTTGATAGGGTGATCCCAGCAAAGGCAGTGTTCCCTTCCGGGTTCTTCTGCCTTTTGCCCATGATGGCAAGATGCTTCTTTACCGCATTCTTGACATGACTCCAGTCTATCGTTATCTGTAATTCCATACCTTATGCTGCTTGATTGTTATACAAATTCATAGCTTGTGCCACTGCGTTCTGGTCTGCACCCTGTACAACGCCATTTACTACCTGACCACCTCCTTGCTGCTGTGCCATCGCCTGTTGTTGCTGATACATCTGTTCCAGTTGTGCCTGCTGTTCCTGTACGCTGGCAAGCAACTTGTCTGCATAAGGCTTGTTTACGTTCTGCAAGTACTGAATCAGGTTGATTGCACCCATCTGCAGCAACTCCTTCAAGTCGTCATTCTGCAAAGTGTTGAAGGCAGCAGATGCAGCTGCATTCTTGATGCTTATCTTGAAATGAATGTCTCTTGCTGATAGCCTGTCATAGCTGTAGGTGTTCAGACCGTCCTTGTTGAAAATCTTTCTTCCGTCCTCGTAGAACTGTTGGATAACTGAGCACTTTTTCATTGCCAGCTTCTCCGTAAAAATCTCCATATCGGATAGGATGGTGTAGAGCGAAGTGGTTGCGTTCTGGCTCTCCTGTGCATATCTTGCAGCCGACGTACCAGCCGAAGGAGTCTTGCCCTGCAAGGCGCCGCTCACGTTTGTCACCTCTCTGATAAGGTTCAGCTCTATCTGCAAGAGTTCGTTTGTTCCGATATTCACCGCATTCGAAGTGATAATCTCTGGCTTCACGTTTGGCATCGTTCTCTTTGGCGTATAGAATATCCATCCATCGTATTCTATTGCCTCTTCCATGAACTGCTCCGGTGTTCTTCCACCCAGTACGGTTGTAGGTATCATCTTGAATCCCTTGAAGCTGCTTCTGATACTCATGTCGTTCATTACGATGAGGCGGTTGATGTAGCGCTGCTGGTCTATCACGTTGGTCATGAAAGGATGAATCTCTCCGTTGATGAACGGATAAAGCTTCATGGTGTATGGGTGACTCTTGAAATCGTAAGGAGATTCGCCACGACAGAGGACCGTACCGTCAGGAGCCATGAAGGTGTAGTACCAGTATTTATCGGAAAGCTCTTCCGATGTGATGTAGGCACGTTCTTCTTCCGGCACACCGTATTCGTCATACTGCTTCTTTCGCTTCTCGTTCTCCTGAATCAGCTTGTTTATCATTGCCGTGTCTTCCAAATCCACACGGAACCAAGCATTGTTCATGTTCTTGGCAATAGGGTCGAAACATTGCAGTCTTGGTTTGGTTTCCGTAGTCCATACCTCAATCACTCTTACGTAGTGTCTTCCCTTGTTGGTATAATCGAAGCTGAGATTTTCCAAAGCCTTCTCTTCGTTGAATTCGTAGCCATAACTGCTATCGTCTACATCATGAATGTCAAAAATCCTATTCAGATCATCAACCGTCAGTCCGTATTCCCTGCGGGCAAACTTCTGATACAAGTCTTCCTTGCTTACGTCATGCAGACAACCTATCAGACAAACGTCATTGTGTCTTGGGTCGCTTCCGCACTCAAAGAACATGTGGTCCGGTTCCATTGCGTCCGTCCAAGCGTCAGGCATTTCAAGTTCCCGGTCTTCCCAGCTCTCCCTCACAAACATCTGACCGCCCTGCAGGTAGTCCTTGATGAGGTGATTCAGTAAATCCTGCATGCCGGTGGTCTGCCAGTTGCATTGCATCGTAGCGCTCATCATGTCGCTCAGTTGTCGGGAGTCATTATCTCTTGCAAAGCAGACGGGTTCCGTTCCCTGCTTGGCGTAGAGACCGGCAATAGATTCCAAGATACTTATCATGATGTTGTTGCTCATTGGTGTCTGATTGCGCTTCTGCATGTAGGTCTTTTCTGACATTTCTTCCCAATAGCCACGATGATAAACTCTGATGGTGTCGCTCCACTGTTCACCGTTACAGTATCTCATGGTTCTTGCTCTCGTCTCCCTTACGCCACTCAGGTTATTCCAGTCGTTCTTACATCGGGTAAGAAGCTCCCAGTCCTTGCCGTGCTCCTGTCTCCGCTTTCGAGCCTTGACCGAATCATATTTGTTATGCCGAGGCATCACTCTACTAAGTGTTAATAACTTTGCCTTTGCCATATTTATTTACACATTGTTAATTATAGGCGCAAAAATAGGTAAAATCGAAGCTTTCTTTGCGGTGTTCCAATCGACTGATATATACTGATTTGGAATACCGCAAAACTTCTTTGTTTTCTTTGCATTTTTGCCGAAAAGTTTTCAAACAGTTATAACTATGACAAAAGAAGAATTAGAAAAAATGAACGCAGAGGATGCTACGCAGCAGGAAGCTCCAGCAGAGCAGGAGACTCCACCTGTTGACGAGCGACCTAATCGTACAGCCTTCTCCAAGCGTTTCTCGCAGCGCCATTCTGACATCGACTTCGAAGACAAGGAAGCCCGTTATGCTGCCATGAATGATGATGCTGACAGACTCGGCGATTATGAAAAGAACGGTCAGGCATTGAGTAAGATGCTTGACAATAACAAGTGGCTTGGCGCCATGGTTCTTGATGCTACACGCAAGGGCATGCACCCATTGGAGTGGATGGCTTCGCAGGGCATTGACATCAAGGCTGCTCTTGAAGACGAAGAGCTTTCCAAGAAGGTTGCCGATCAGATTGCCAAGTTCCAGGAGAAGGTTGCCGAGCAGGAGAAGCACAGCCAGCAGTTGGATGAAAATCTGAGAAAGTCTTATGAGGCTTTGCTGAAGTTAGGTCTTTCCGATGATGAGGCAAACGACCTTTATGGTAAGGTCTGGGGAGTCATTCAGGATGCCGAGGAAGGCAATATCTCTTCTGAGACATGGAATCTCTTCAAGAATGCCTACAACTACGATTCTGATATTTCTTCCGCACGTGAAGAGGCTGCCATGCAAGCCCGCAATGAGAAGATTCAGAATAAGGTCCGCTCTTCTGCAACAGAGGGCATTCCTCCTTCGCTGTCTAGTTCGGGTGCAGGAAACAAGCCTGCCAGAAAACAGAAACGTGAAAGTTTCTTTGATGATATTAGAAGTAATTAATCCATAAATATAAGTATAAAATGAAGAAAGTAATTAATTATTTTTCTACTCAGTTCATCTGTAAGATGATTCTGATGATTCTTGCAGTAGTTACAGGTGGTGGCGCAATGGCTATGGCAGATCTCGTTGAACCTCAGATTGGTGACGAAGGTCCTAATCCTGCAGGCAAAGAGACTGTTGCAGCAAAAGAGCCAGTAGACCCTAATGCTAATGACAGACTTAGCCCTGGTGGAAATAAAGATGGTCAAGACCTTACAGGCTCTCAGGCTTCCAGTACACAGCTTCGTGAGGGTGGTCTGCTTGATAAGGAGTGGGATAGTGAGATTGTTAAGTTCTATCCTTTCAAGACACCGCTTCTTTCCATTGTTCGCCGTATGGCAAAAACTGTAAATATCAAGAACTGGTCAATCTCACATCAACGTGTCGGTGGCGAAACTCTTGATGGGCAGATTATTCAGAAGATTGAAACTGCTGACACCATCGAGATTAATTCAACGAACTTCTCTGGTTCTATTCGCCCATTCTATAAAGGCACTACCGTCTTTGCTTCTGGCGTTTCAGGTTATGCACCCGGCTCACAGACTAAAACAGAGGGCACACTGATGCTTTATGTGATTGAGGCTAATGGTAAAAAAGCGGTCATGCAGGCAGTCAACGGAAAACCGAAGGTTAGTGGAGACACAAGAGACAATCTTGACAACATGACTTGTCCAGAGATTCCTGTAGGCACAACATTCCTTGCTGGTGCATCTGCTGCTTCTGAGTCTCAGCTCACCATTACGCCAGAGAACTTCCAGCCACGCGAGAAAGAAGTGTACGTTCAGAAGAAACTCTTGAACATCGTTTTTACAGATGACTACGAGAAGGTAAAGAAGGAACAGCCTATTACCGTTGCCGACTTGAAGACCGATGCTATCATCAAATATAACCTCCGTGCTGAGCGTACTTATTTGCTTGGATGCAAGTCTCGTTTCAAGGCTGAAACCGGCGACGGACAGATTGAGGATGTTTATACCTCTGAAGGTATCATTAATCAGCTCACCAACACGTACTCCATCGGTGATACTTACACGCTTGGCGATATGATTGCTATTTCCAAACTCCAGTTCACAGAATTCTCTGAGAATGATCGTTGTTTCGCCTTCTGTGGTAAGAACGCCATAGAACGTTTGGAGAATATCAAGTTGGAGGGTAGTCATCAGAACGACTTCATTAATCACAACGAGTTCGACCTTACCTTCAAGCGATTCAAGGACACCTTCGGTTCTATTGATTTCGTTTGGACTCAGACTCTTGACCTCATGGGTATGTCAGACTTCATGGTTATCTTTGACCCTAAGGCTTCTCGCCGATACGTCAAGATTGGCAAGAAGGAGCAGACCAATGATATGTCTAAGGGAGGTGGTGAGGTCCGTGACGCTAAGCGATGGATTCATCAGGAGGCAGATAGTGTAGCACTTCGTGGTTACAACTCAATCTTGGTTGGACCTGCTGATAAGATTGCTAAGATTGCCACAGAGTCACTCGGTGCCATCATTTCTGCTAAGGAACTTCCTAAGACTCCATCAAAAGGTATGAAGGTTGCGCTCACGCAAGACTACACCATAAAGGGTGCTAATTCACCTACTGATGATGTCAAGTATGAGGCAGGTACAGTTTTGTACTATACTGGTACCGCTTGGACTCTCTACGCGGGTCAAGATACAGCGCAGTAAATTGTCACAATAAACCATCGGGGGGCAGGAGCATGTTGCCCTGCCCTCCATTTATCAAGAATAAATATGATTAAGACATATAAAGCACGAGTAAATCAAAATAGCATTAGCTATCTGCTTTCAGGTAAGCAGGGCAATCAGGTTCGCTATCCTTTCGCAAATGGTAATGTTATTATTAATAAATATCCTTCACTTACGTTGCGAAACCGATACTGTCAGGAACTTCTAGAGTCTAGCTTGCTTTTTGCCAACAATACTATTGTTCTCGACCATGAGGAAGAAGAGTACCCTGGCGAAAAGGCTAAACTTGAAGAGGAGAAGAAAGCGGCATTAGAGCCGAAGGTTGAGCCTGAAATTGTTGACGATCCAACCAATGACTCGGAATCAAAGAGTCCCAAAGTAGTAGATGGAGTAGAGATTGTAGAGGAAGTTCACACAGCTGACGAAGCAGTCACTTACGTTAATCAGCGATGGAACAAGCAGTTCATACGCCCAACTAAGGCTATTGAATTTGCGGCAAAGGAGAATGTTCATTTCCCTAATTGCAATCAGGTGTAACATATATAATAAGGTGTAATGAGTGTAGAGGAAATCATAAAGGCAGTACGTTGGTGCATAGACGAGGAATCCAACAATACATCGGAAATCACCGATGAGAAGGATGATTTGTATATGGATAACATCATCAAGTCGAAGATTAATGATGCTTTGCATTGGCTTACCATCACGGCATCCTCTTCCGCTGTCTTGGCTGATTCCAAAAAGATTGGCGCTACCACTTCTACCTTGCAGGTTTCTACCTACAATGAGCAACTGGGCATTGGAGTAGTCTCAATGGATGCCAATACAGAGATTATCAATGTCTCACGTATTCGTGGTAAAGACTGGTTTAAGGCTGTTGTCCCAGTAGAAGATACTTCTGATGAGGCACTCATGATGTTTGATGATACTGCCAAGGGAACCAAAGACCGCCCTCAGGCTGCCATCCTTCGGGAAAATCCTATTCGGATTCTCCTACAGCCAATGGCAGACGAGGCAACCGTTTCTTTTGTTGGCGTTCCAAAGAACATCAATACTGAGTCTTCTTCCGATATTGCCATTCCGGATATGCTAAAGAATGCTTTCATCTACTATATCGCCTATCTGTTGCTCTCTGCTTACGATGACACAAAAGCTACTCAGATGTACGCTATCGCCTTGCAGCAACTTGGAACACAAACTTCTAAAAGCTAGAATATATGAAAAAAATTCGCATTCATAACGATATTCACGTCAGTTGGGGAATCACTACCAACGGTAAGCAGGAATCACTTGAAGCAAAGACCTTGCAAGTGCAGCTTGTCGTATATAACAGGGTAATAGACATTTCTGATTTCACCATTAAGGGGAATGTTGTTTCTTTCGAGTTTTCAGGTTCTCAGCAGAAGTATTGTGGAGTTTATACCTTGGTGTGTCGTGATACGACTAACGGCAATCTGAGCACCATTGACAAGACCGAAGCTTTCGAGCTGGTCCCTCATAGCGAGGAAGAAAAAGGCACAGACAATCCTAACGTTGCCCTTGAAGTGGTAACTCTCAATACCGACCGTGATTCTTCTACCATTGGTAGGGCTGCTACGATTGAGATTGGTGACGTGAAAACGCTGCATTCAGGAGCCGCTGCCTATGTTCGCAATTCTGGAACACAAAATGCTGCTGTTCTTGACTTCGGTATTCCTTCTGGTTCAAACGGCGATGATGGCATGAGTGGTTACGGAATCTCAGCCGAGCCGGCTTCTGTTACATTCAATACCGATTCTAAGGGAAATATCTCTTCCAGCCAAGACAAGCTGATTCGAATGAAATCCTACTTGGGTGGTCAGGAGATTGATGATGTTACGATTGTCGGTCTCAGTACTACCAATTTCGCCAACACCGTATCAGCTGAATCTGATGGAAAATCATTCTATCTCAGGGGAAGCGACCTTCAAACGGTCCATACTACAGATTTGGATGGCAATTCCATCAAGGTTCCTGTCACGCAGGCACAGGTTGCTGTAGATTGCAAAATCGGTGGAAGTGATTTGGTATACTCTACGATAGTTCGTGTATTCGTGAATACACAGACCTTCTATACTACCTTGGTGAGCAATCAGAAGATATTCAAGCAGACGTTCACGGAATTGAGCAATTCGCTTGACGAGCAGGGCGTGAAGCTTGAAAAGTACTATTCCGAGTTTCAGCAGACAGCAAGAGGCTTGTCGGCAACCATATCCTCAAACAAGCAGGACGCAGACGGTTCTATTGAGAATATAACCAACAAGCTTGAAGCCACTTCCAGCTCTCTTTCTTCTACCATTGAGGCAAACAAGAAAGATGCTGATGGAAATATCGAAAAGCTAAAGACAGAGTTTAAACAAACAACAGATGGCATCACCTCTACTGTAGAGCAAAACAAAACCGATGCTGACGGAAAACTCGAAAGCCTGAGTTCTAAAATTTCACAGAACGCTAAGAGTATTGAGATTGCAAACAGCAGATTCAACGAGGATGGTTCACTAAAAAATAAGTCGGGTCTTATGACTACTGCAGATAAGGCAACGCTTGCATCAAGAGAGTATGTTGATGGGAAGGTTGTTTCCGAGGCAACGATACGTACCATGGTTCAGGATGGCATTTCCAGTGCCGTAGTCTCAGCAGACCAGATTAATCTGAAAGGTAAGACGATGAAATTCGCTTCCGGACAGATTGAGATTGATTCCGAGAACTTGAAATTGGACAGTTCGGGCAATCTTAAAGTAGCTGGCGATATTCGTGCCAAGACTGTTCGCCTCAAAATCTCTTCTTCCCACAGCAACATTCTCAGTGGATCCTTGTTGTTGGGTGGCGGAACCTACTCGATGCCGGCATTGACGGCAGAAGACGGTTACGTGAATCTCAAACTGTACGCACCGTTGGTTACCAGAAGCAGCGCTGTCCCTATCTTGCAATGCATAAGCACAAATGTGTTTCTGCAGTTGGCTTCCGAAAAGACGGAACTTCCGAAATCGGGAAAGAAGGAATTGGACTATGGTGCATACGACATAGTAGGATTCTATAACAATGGACAAACTTTCTGGATTATTAAATAATAAGGATATGAAGATAATTAGAAATAACCTGATCCCTCCAAAGGGATTCATTGCAATAAACCTCTTTGGAGTGTTGTTTGTCAGAGGAAACAAAACCCTCTCGCAGCAAACGGTAGTTCATGAACAAATCCATACCAAGCAGATGCAGGAAATGTTATACGTCTTCTTCTATCTCTGGTATGTATTGGAATGGCTCATTCGCCTCTTGGTTATCCATAACCCTCACAAGGCGTACCTGGCAATCTCTTTCGAGCAGGAAGCACGTGAGTATCAGCAATACCCTGCCTATCCTTCAAACAGACCTCATTACAGTTGGACGAAATATCTTAAAAAGCAATGGAATACGTAGTTTCAACATACAGCGAAGAGGAACGTGCGTGGGTAACCCAGGAAATCCCCTTGCAGCGAGACATCTATTTGATGATTAAGCTCAAGCACCCTGGCAAGCTCATCATCCGTCAGGATATTGGCGATGGCAAAAAGCCAAGAGCACCCATCCGAGCGCACAAGAACATGGATAAGTTCTATCTCAGAATGAGAATTATCCCAGAGAATGTTAAAATTCAGATATTCACTTCATCAGAACCAAAAGAAATTAAATATGCCTACATTTAGACAAGATACAAAAATAGGTGGTATGGTGCCAATGATGAAAACAGATGATTATAATGATCAATCTGTCACGGAGGAGAAGTTAAAGGACGGTGCAATAACCACCAGAAAGATAGCTGACGGATCGGTCACCAAAGACAAGCTGGACTCATCTATCCGTCAAGAGATAAATGATTCTGTAACTGCATCCAATGAGGCAACCGAGAAGGCAAAAGAAGCTACCGCCAAAGCTGATCAAGCTACAGAGAATGCAAAGCAAGCTACAGCAGCAGCCACAGCAGCAAAGGAAGCGGCAGATACTGCTACCCAGTTAGCAACCAATGCAACAACAGCATCTGTTCAGGCAACAGAGCAAGCTAAAGCTGCTACAACCAAGGCAGAAGAAGCTACAGTAAAAGCCAATGAAGCCGCACAGAAGGCTGATGATTCCAGAGAGCAGACAGAGCAGACTCTTGGCACAATGCAGGAAGTCATTGACAAAACAGCTATCAAGGACGAGGAAGGAAAAGTTCATGATACTCCATTTAGAGTTATAGAGAATGAGGAGTTTATCATGGCTATAGTGGATGCTGATGATAGGATTCTCTATGGTATCTATAGAGATACTGGTAAGCCTTATTATCCTCAGAATGATATGTACCACATATCACAGAGCGAAGAGTTCCTTTGGGTTATTCTTGATGCAGCTAATCATCCTCTTCTTGGTATTCAGCAAGATGGTACTTGTT
>ERZ1034882.25-NODE-25-length-92761-cov-93.511240_pt1 | contig 92761 bp, 82 predicted proteins | sample MGYA00520606_ERZ1034882 | MGnify/ENA primary metagenome ERZ1034882 (study PRJEB33766, sample SAMN09781726) | gut metagenome | biome: gut microbiome | host: Homo sapiens | place: Madagascar | study: EMG produced TPA metagenomics assembly of the PRJNA485056 data set...
CGTTTTCGCTGCGGCGCGGGGTGTGCATATTACGCTTTCCCGCTTCAGAGTCAAGCGATTATTTTCGCTTTTCTCTGTTGGCGTTCATCTCTGAACCCCGCTAACCCGGCGGCCTGTAAGCCGTTGTTCCGTGTCAGTGGAGGCGCATTATAGGGAGTTCTCAGACGTTGACAACCCCTCTTTTAAAAAAAACGTTCAAGCGTCTCTTTTTTGCTCAAAACCGTGCTACAGCGCCAGTTTTTCGAGCGTTTCAAAGCCGTAACGACGTAAAACGGGTAAAAGTTGCTCGGTCTCATTCGTGATGGCCATACAAAAAGCAATATTCGCATCGGCTGATTTCGCATCCGGCGCTTCATGCTCCAGTAACCAGGCCGTACGACGGGCGATAGCCGCACCAGAATCCACCAGACGTGTCCCTTCCGGCAACACGGCTAAAAGTTCTTCCTGTAATAGCGGGAAGTGGGTACAGCCCAGCACAACGGTATCCGGTGGTTCGGGCATCCGCAGCCACGGACGAAGAATACGGCGCAACTCTTCGAGTGATACCGCCTTACCATGCAGCTTCGCTTCGGCCATTTCCACCAGCTCAGCCGAACCGAGCATCGCAATCTGGCATTCGTTGGCAAAACGGTCGATCAGCTCGCGGGTATAAGGACGCTTTACCGTGCCTCGCGTTGCCAGCAACCCCACAATACCGTTCGCCGTCAGGCGCGCTGCTGGTTTTATCGCAGGAACGACCCCTACAACCGGAAACTGGAATTTTTCACGCAGGGCAGGAAGGGAAACGGTGCTCGCCGTATTGCAGGCGATAACGGCCAGCGCGAGGGGATAGCGCTTTTGTACTGCAGTAACGATTTCAACCACACGCTCAACAATAAAATCTTCGCTCTTTTCCCCATACGGAAAAGCAACATTATCGAAGGCGTAGATGTAATGAAGATCCGGCAGGAGATGCCGGATCTCATCATAGACCGAAAGCCCACCGACGCCGGAATCAAATACCAGCACGGTGGGACGCGGATTAGAAGGTGTAGCTGCCAGACAAGGTGTATTCCCGTCCTGCAGTTTGGTAGCCATAAACTGTCTCGTAATCTTTATCGAACAGGTTGGCTATTTTACCACGAACTGTGAGGTGTGAGGTGACAGGATACGAAACTGCGACATCCCACAGGCTTACGCCGCCCATTTTGACCTTCTGACTCGGCCATGTACCGAAGTCGGTATCGTACCGCGTCCCCAGATAGTGATAGGTCAGACTCCAGTCAAAATCATAGATCTGCGTATCAAGCTGATACTTCACCTGCTGTTTAGCGCGACGATCCAGCAGCTGGTTGGTTGCCGCATTACGCGCATCAACATAGTCATAACTGACAGTATGCATGACCGGGCCAGTATCAAACGAAGCCGTCGCTTCGACACCTTTAATACGTGCCTTGCCAACGTTGTAATACTCCTGAAGGTTATTGTTGAAGTCGATCAGGTTATCAACATCGTTACGATAGGCCGACACGCGCCAGTTCACGCCTGCGGTAAGGCCTTCGAACGCACCCTCCCACTGCTTGCTCTCTTCAGGATCAAGATGGTCATTACCGTAGAGCCCGTAGAGTTGCCCCAGATTCGGTGCTTTATAGGCCGTACCATAAGAAGCAATGAAACGGTAACCGTCAATAAACTCCCAGCCCGCACTGCTCTGCCAGGTACCATGGCGACCAAACTGCGAGTTATCGTCGCTGCGCGCTGCGCCTTCCAGCGTAATATCGCCAAACTTCTGCAACGCCGTCAGGTAGACGCCCGTGTTACGAATGTCGTAGGCATTAGGCACATAGTTGGTGTTAGGTTCTGTGCTCTGTTTTTGCCAGTCGATACCCGCGCCGATATTGCCATGGCCAACGTCCACAGAGTTTGTCCACTGAACGTTGTACTGTTTGATTTCGTCCAGCGTTGCCGTGGCGTCATAACGTCCAAGATGCGGATCGTAGTTAAAATCCTTGCTGTGGCTGTAACTGGAAAGCAGCTGTGAATGGAAGATATCTTCGTTGAAGCGCAGTCCGGCATCCCATGTCTGGCTATATAGCTGGCGGGTATCAACTAGCGCGTTTGGACTGTAATAAGCGTCATAGGCAGTACGGTTGCTGTAACCATATCCGCGAACGAAGCCGCTCCATTGATCGGAGAACGCATGCTCCAGCGCACCGTAGATCGTTTTATTCATGTAGCCGTCGCGATCGGTTTGGGGAACGCCGCCGTTGTTACCGTCCGCCACCACATCAAAGCCTTTGGTATACGTGTAATCACCGGCCAGCGTCAAACGCGTGGTTTCACCCAGCGTCTGCTGAGTACTGCCGCCATAATTTTGGTAACCGTGCGAGCCTACGCCTGCATTCAGAGTCGTACCATCTTTGGCGCGAGTGGTAATGATGTTCACTACGCCACCAATCGCATCGGAGCCATACACCGCCGAACGCGGGCCACGGATGTATTCGATACGCTGCACCAGTGCGATCGGAAACTGGCTGAGATCCGATGCTCCTGTGACACCCGCCTGGTTAAGTCGGATCCCGTCGACAAGGATGAGAACATGACTGGAATTCGTACCGCGGATAAAGAGTGAAGAATACTGCCCCATTCCGCCGTTTTGTGCGGTATCCACACCCGGCAGGCGGCGCATAACATCGACAACGGTCGTGGATTGCCAGCGCTCAATATCCTCACGCGTCACCACGGACGTCGGCGCCAGAACTGTTTTTTCCGGTTGTTCAAAACGATTTGCCGTCACCACCAACGAGTCTGCGCTATCCTGCGCCCAGCCCGAAAATGCCGTGACGGACAACGCCGTCAACAGCGATACTTTTTTAATCATTGTTAAAGCATCCACAATATAAGAAGGATGCCGCAGGCCTCATCGATAGCACGCGATGATGAAACCAAATGCGACGTGATCCCGGCAGGTCTTCGGGCTAGGTGGCTTTATAAGGATGAAGACTTCCCATTTTCACAGTGTCTACAACGCTCATCCCGCCAGTCGTTACCGCTGCGCGTCAGCTCCAGATTTACACTGGATTCCCTTTTCACTCTCATGAGACCGGAAACAGAATGCTACAATTAGACACGTATAGATGTCCAGACAGCTATTAGCCATTAAATCTGGACATCCCCTGAACAATCCCTACAATCCCCGCGTAATTCTTTATCACTCAGGACGCATCATGACCCCCGAACACCTCCCGACCGAACAGTACGACGCGCAGCTGGCAGAGAAAGTTGTCCGCCTGCAAAGTATGATGACGCCGTTTAACGCGCCCGTTCCCGAGGTGTTTCGCTCGCCTGTCAGCCACTATCGTATGCGTGCCGAGTTCCGCATCTGGCATGACGGGGATGACCTGTACCACATTATTTTCGATCAGCAGACGAAATCCCGCATTCGCGTGGACAGCTTCCCGGCCGCGAGTGAGCTTATCAACCAGCTTATGACGCTAATGATCGACGGCGTACGTGATAACCCGGTGCTGCGCCACAAGCTGTTCCAGATCGACTATCTGACCACGCAAAGTAACCAGGCTATCGTCTCCCTGCTGTATCACAAAGCGCTGAATGACGAGTGGCGCGAGCAGGCCGAAGCGCTGCGTGATGCGCTGCGGGCGCAGAACATCAACGTTCATCTGATTGGCCGCGCGACAAAAACCAAAATCATGCTCGATCAGGATTACGTCGAAGAGCGTCTGCCGGTGGCGGGTAAAGAGATGATTTATCGTCAGGTGGAGAACAGTTTTACCCAGCCAAACGCCGCGATGAATGTGCAGATGCTGGAGTGGGCGCTGAAGGCAACGGAAGGGTCAACGGGCGATCTGCTTGAACTGTACTGCGGTAACGGCAACTTCTCCCTGGCGCTGGCACGTAACTTCGATCGCGTGCTGGCGACGGAAATTGCCAAGCCGTCAGTTGCCGCCGCGCAGTACAACATTGCCGCCAACCATATTGATAACGTGCAGATCATCCGTATGGCCGCTGAAGAGTTTACCCAGGCCATGAACGGCGTACGCCAGTTTAACCGTCTGGAAGGGATTGATTTGAAGAGCTACCAGTGTGAGACGATTTTTGTCGACCCGCCGCGCAGTGGACTCGACAGCGAAACCGAAAAGATGGTGCAGGCGTACCCGCGTATTTTGTACATCTCCTGCAACCCGGAGACACTGTGCAAGAACCTTGAAACATTAGGCCAGACGCACAAAGTTGAACGTCTGGCACTATTCGATCAGTTCCCGTATACCCACCATATGGAGTGCGGCGTTTTACTTACCGCACGGTGAGCTACAGGCCGGATAAGCGTAGCGCCATCCGGCGTTTTTGGCAGGTGGCGCTTCGCTTACCTGCCCTACAAATCATTCATTACTCCGGCAACTGGCTCTTGCGGCTACGCATGCGAGCGCCGATCCAGAATACCAGCGCAACAGACAGTACCGCAGGGAAGAAGTTAGAGCCGATATCCGGATACTCCGCGCGCACCACCGTGCTGTAGAGCAGTACACCCAGAATAAAGCAGGCCGCCGCCAGTCCCGGCAACCCGACCGGCATCGTGCGGTTCAGGTAACGTTGATGCAGACAGTAAACGGTCAACACCAGCGCAATAAGCGGGAAAATTGAAAACGGAACAATGGAGCTAAAAATAGCGGCAAACGTGCCATTAATGGATAAGCCAGCGATCAATGCCAGCAACAGCGTCCCTTTATCCTGACCTGACTGTTTCATTACTCACCTTCACTCTTCGGTTTGATGTGCCAGTTTCTCTTGTTCACGGCGATACCAGTAGTATGCGCCTTTGGAGATCATCCTGAGCTGCAATACCAGTCGCTCTTCAAGCTGCTTACGTTGTTCAATGCTGACATCCAGCGCTTCGGCACCCGCGCTGAACACAATCGTCACCATCGCCTCGGCCTGCGCCTCAGTAAACGCACGCGGCATATGATTTTCGAGTTCAAGATAGTCGGCAAGTTCCGCGATGAAGTGCTGAATTTCACGCGCGACGGCGGCACGAAACGCCGCTGATGTCCCCGAACGCTCGCGCAAAAGCAGACGAAACGCGTTGGGGTTATTGCCGATAAATTCCATAAAGGTCGATACGGAGGTGCGGATGACGCTGCCCCCTTTGGCGATACGCTGACGCGCCTGGCGCATCAACTGGCGCAGCATCAGACCGCTTTCATCGACCATGGTCAGGCCCAGTTCATCCACATCACGGAAATGACGATAGAAGGACGTTGGCGCAATCCCGGCCTCGCGTGCGACTTCGCGCAGGCTCAAACTGGCAAAACTTCGCTCAGCACTCAGTTGACTGAATGCGGCTTCCACCAGCGAACGCCGGGTTTTCTCTTTTTGTTGTGCTCTTACGCCCATCACGATAGTTGAATCCTTCCAAAGGCCTGATGGCACTATACCAGAGAATAAAATTAATCTGTTTGCTCAGCTTTGTGAATGATTGTTTACGTGCGGTTTGTGCTCCACTGCCGGAAAAAAGCACAACGATAATTGGGTTACTCGGGCAATGATGTTATGATTCTGTTGCTTTTATGTATAAGAACAGGTAAGCCTTGCCATGCCACATTCCTACGATTACGACGCAATAGTTATTGGTTCCGGTCCCGGCGGTGAAGGTGCTGCTATGGGTCTGGTGAAACAGGGAGCCAGAGTAGCGGTCATTGAGCGCTACCATAATGTCGGCGGCGGTTGCACCCACTGGGGCACCATCCCTTCCAAAGCCCTCCGCCACGCCGTTAGCCGCATTATTGAATTTAACCAGAACCCTCTTTACAGCGACCACTCCCGACTTCTTCGTTCATCCTTTGCTGACATCCTGAACCACGCGGATACCGTCATTAACCAGCAGACACGTATGCGTCAGGGATTTTATGAGCGTAACCACTGTGAGATTTTGCAGGGCAACGCGCATTTTGTGGATGAACACACGCTGGCACTCGAGTGCCACGACGGTTCGGTTGAAACCCTTACCGCCGAAAAATTTGTCATCGCCTGCGGTTCACGCCCTTACCATCCGGCCGACGTGGACTTCTCACATCCGCGCGTCTACGACAGTGACTCCATTCTGAGCCTGCACCATGAACCCCGTCACGTCATTATCTATGGCGCGGGGGTCATTGGCTGTGAATATGCGTCGATCTTCCGCGGAATGGATGTCAAAGTTGACCTGATCAACACCCGTGATCGCCTGCTGGCGTTCCTCGATCAGGAGATGTCAGACTCTCTCTCCTACCACTTCTGGAACAGCGGCGTGGTGATTCGCCACAACGAAGAGTATGAGAAGATTGAAGGCTGTGACGACGGGGTGATCATGCACCTCAAGTCCGGCAAGAAGCTGAAAGCTGACTGTCTGCTGTATGCCAACGGCCGTACCGGTAACACCGATTCGCTGCAGCTGGAAAATATCGGGCTTGAAACCGACAGCCGTGGTCAGCTGAAGGTCAACAGCATGTATCAGACCGCCCTGCCGCATATCTACGCGGTTGGCGACGTGATTGGCTACCCAAGTCTTGCCTCTGCCGCTTATGACCAGGGGCGCATCGCGGCTCAGGCGCTGGTAAAAGGCGAAGCGACGGCGCATCTGATCGAAGATATCCCGACGGGCATCTATACCATCCCGGAAATCAGTTCTGTCGGCAAAACCGAGCAACAGCTGACCTCAATGAAAGTGCCTTACGAGGTAGGGCGCGCGCAGTTTAAACATCTGGCGCGGGCGCAAATCGTGGGGATGAGCGTGGGGACGCTGAAGATCCTGTTCCATCGCGAGACGAAAGAGATCCTCGGGATTCACTGCTTTGGTGAACGCGCCGCGGAAATCATTCATATCGGCCAGGCCATCATGGAGCAGAAAGGTGGTGGCAACACCATTGAGTACTTCGTTAACACCACCTTTAACTACCCGACCATGGCAGAAGCCTATCGGGTCGCTGCCTTAAACGGTTTAAACCGCCTGTTTTAACGTACTGTCGAAATGGCCATCCATCGCACCACGGATGGCCTCTGCCAGCTGCTCATAGCGGCTGCGCAGCGGTGAGCCCGGGCGATAGACCAGACCAATGGTTCGACGCGGCTCTGGCTTAATGCACGGCAAGTAAACCACACCATCGCGTTTGCGTTCGCGCGGTACCGCCAGCGCAGGCAGCAGCGTGATTCCGCTTCCCGCCGCGACCATATTGCGCAGCGTTTCCAGGCTGGTTGCGCGGAAATGGGTATCCTCATCAGCGCCCGCTTCGAAACAGAAGCCCATCGCCTGATCGCGCAGGCAGTGGCCGTCTTCCAGCATCAGCAGCTTTTCACCGGCGAGATCGGCCATCGGCACGCGATCGCGGTTAGCCCACGGGTGATCTTCGTAGATCGCCAGCATCATTGGCTCATCGAACAGCGGCACTTCAATAAAGGCTTCACTCTCTTTCACCAGCGCCAGAATGGCGCAGTCGAGCTTGCCGCTGTCCAGCTGTGCCAGCAGCTGATGGGTTTGCGCTTCATGCAGGTACATTTCGAGTTTCGGGAACGTCTGGTGCAGCATCGGAATGATGTGCGGCAGCAGGTACGGACCAACGGTTGGGATCAGGCCAATATGCAGTGGGCCAGACATCGCCTCTCCCTGCTGGCTTGCCATTTCCTTGAGCACTTTGACCTCGCGCAGCACGGTGCGCGCCTGATCCACCAGCAGTAAACCTGCCTGTGTGAACAGTACCTTACGACTGGTGCGCTCCAGCAACATCACGCCCAGCTCGTCTTCCAGCTTGCGGATCTGACCGCTCAGCGTGGGCTGGCTGACGTGGCAGGAATCTGCCGCGCGGCGAAAGTGACGATGCTCGGCTAACGCTACCAGGTATTCAAGATCACGAATATTCATTATTCATCCTCCGTCGCCACGATAGTTCATGGCGATAGATAGCATAGCAACGAACGATTATCCCTATCAAGCATTCTGTTGAATAATACATCACATAGACGAGGCGGCACGTGTTTGACCCTTGACGTCCCCGCCCCGTCATCGAGTTTCTCTCAAAACTCGAACAACTAAAGCCAACGTGAACTTTTGCGGACCCCGTGGTCCGCTTTTTTTTGCGTAAAAAAGCCTGGCGCTAAGCCAGGCTTTGTTTTTCTCCCTCTCCCTGTGGGAGAGGGCCGGGATGAGGGCACCAGCCCGCACAAATCAAACCAACCGGTTTTTCGCATCCGCTATCGCCTGCGCCACCTGCGTCGGCGACACGCCGCCTTTCGCCGCACGCTTATCCAGGCAGGACTGCAGCGAAAGAATCGGATACACATCATCCCCGATCGCCGCGCTGAATTTCTGCAGGTCAGCAAGGGCCAGTTCTTCCAGCGGTTTCCCCTGACGAATCGCTTCTACCACCGCTTCACCGACAATATGGTGCGCTTCACGGAACGGTACGCCTTTCGCTACCAGATAATCCGCCAGTTCAGTCGCGTTCGCGTAGCCCTGCTGGGCCGCTTCCTGGCAGCGTGGACGCTTCACCTGAATGCCGTCCAGCACCAGCGCGCCCATATGCAGACAGTCCAGCCAGGTGTCGAGTGCGTCGAACAGCCCTTCTTTGTCTTCCTGCATATCTTTGTTGTACGCCAGCGGGAGCCCTTTCAGGGTCATCATCATGCCGGTCAGCGCACCCTGTACACGGCCACACTTACCGCGGATCAGCTCCAGCGCATCCGGGTTTTTCTTCTGCGGCATCAGAGAAGAGCCAGACGTCACACGGTCAGACAGCTCGACGAAGCCCGCTTCGCCAGAGTTAAAGAAGATCAGGTCTTCCGCAAAGCGCGACAGGTGCACCATGCCGATAGACGCGTCAGAGAGCAGTTCCAGCACGTGGTCACGATCGGAGACGCTATCCAGGCTGTTGCGGGTAGCAGAGGCAAAGCCCAGCCAGCCTGCCAGCTGTTCACGGTCGATTTCATACGCCGTACCGGCCAGCGCGCCGCTGCCCAGCGGGCTGACGTCCAGACGTTTCAGGGTATCCTGCAGACGGCTTTCATCGCGCGCCAGCATCTCAACATAGGCCAGACACCAGTGCGCAAAGGTCACCGGCTGTGCGCGCTGCAGATGGGTATAACCCGGCATCACCGCATCCTGGTTGTTCTGTGCGGTCTCCACCAGCGCGCTCTGCAACTGACGGTTGGCCGCCAGCAGTTCGCCAACGGTATCTTTACACCACAGCTTCAGGTCGGTGGCGACCTGGTCGTTACGGCTCCGGCCAGTGTGAAGTTTTTTACCCAGCTGGCCGACTTTGTCGATCAGCTTGCCTTCCACCCAGCTATGAATATCTTCGGCATCGCTCTGCAGGATTTGCTGCGGATCCAGACGCACTTCTTCCAGCAGATTGTTGAGCGCCTCTTCCAGCTGCAGCTGTTCCTCTGCGCTCAGTACGCCCACCGTTACCAGCGCTTTGGACCAGGCCACAGAGCCGACGATATCCTGTTCGGCCAGGCGGTAGTCGAAGCGCAAAGAGTCGTTGAACTGTTTGAACCGCTGATCCGCTGCCTGTGTAAAACGCCCACCCCAAAGTGCCATAACATCGTTCCTTTATTCGTTAGTTCCGCCGGGTGGCGCTACGCTTACCCGGCCTACGGTCATTCATTAAAAACTTACGCTAAAATACGTGTGCCAATCGGCGTGCCGTTAAACAGTGCCGGAAGCTGCTCCGCATGACGCCAGGAGGCGATATCCACCGGGCGACCGAGCGTGCGTGCGGCATCCAGCGCCGCATTGACTTTGACAATCATCCCGTCGGTAATAATGCCCTGGGCGATCAGCTGTTCGGCTTTTGCCGCAGTCATTTCCGCGATGCGCTGGCCTTTGCCGTCCAGAATACCGCTCACGTCGGAGAGCAGGATCAGATCCGCGCCCAGCGTCGCGGCCAGCGCGGTTGCCGCCTGGTCCGCATTCACGTTCATCAGCGCGCCCTCTTCGGTCACGCCGATAGAGCTCACCACCGGCAGGAAACCGCCTTCCAGCAGCGTGTTTATCAGCTTAGGCGAACCTGGCTGCGCCAGTCCAACATGGCCGAGCTCTTCGTCGAGCTGGGTCACTTTTACGCTATCGCCATCGCCCAGATAGAGGCCAACGGACGCAATATGGTGTTTCTTCGCCCAGGAGAGCAGCGTTTTGTTCGCCGTACCTGCCAGCGCACCGGTGATGATGTCAATCTGATCGGCAGGCGTCACCCGCAGACCGTTTTTCTTTTTCACCGGCAGGTTGAGCCCTTTCATCAGCTCATCCACCACGCAGCCGCCGCCGTGCACAATCACCAGCGGACGTTGGTGTGATTCGCGATAGTTAACCAGCGCGGTAAAAAGACGCTCCAGCGCTTCTTCGCTGTCCAGCAGTACACCACCGAGTTTGATAATTAATGGGTTCATCATCACACCTTAAATAAGAGCCTGCGTTTCCGGGAAACCGAAACGGATATTTGCACATTGCATTGCCTGAGCGGCAGCGCCTTTGAGTAAGTTGTCTTCTGCGGCCACCACGATCAGATGCTCGCCCTGAACGGCAAAGCCGATATCGCAGAACGGCAGACCGACCACATTTTTCAGCGCCGGCACGCCTTTGTCATACAGACGCACTAGCGGTTTATCTGCATACGCCTGCGTGAAGACCGCCTTCACCTGTTCGCTGGTCACACCTGGTTTCAGGCGGCAGGTAATGGTTTCGAGGATCCCACGCGGGAAGCTGCCCAGATGCGGCGTGAAAATCACGTCCGCGCCCAAATGCGTGGTGATTTCAGGGTGATGGCGGTGATTAAACACGCCATACGGCTGAAGGCTCACTTCGCAGAAGCTGTTGGAGATAGCGGCCTTGCGCCCGGCTCCGCTCACGCCGCTGGTGGCGTTGATCACCGGCCACTGGTTCAGATCGAGCAGCCCGGCGTCGATCAGCGGTTTCAAAGAGAGCTGCGCCGCCGTCGGGTAGCAACCCGGAACGGCAATCAGATCCGCTTCTTTCAGCTTGTCTGCGCTCCACTCCGCCAGGCCATACACCGCTTTTTCAAGCAGATCCGGATGCTGGTGAGTGAAGCTGTAATATTTTTCGTAAAACGCGCCGTCGTTAACACGGAACGCGCCGGAGAGGTCAAACACCACGCAGCCAGCCGCCAGGAACTGCGGCGCCAGGTCGTGGCTGACCTCATGCGCGGTGGCTAAAAACACAACGTCGACGCCGTCGGTGAACTCGCTGATGTCAGACATGGGCTGCAAAGGCAGATCAACCATGCCCTTAAGTTGCGGATGCAAATCGGAAATTAACTTTCCCGCATCATTGCTTTGCGCTGACACAGTCAAAGCGGTTATGGTCATATGAGGGTGACGATTTACGTAGCTTACAAGCTCTGCGCCCGCATAACCGCTAGCGCCTACAATCAGCGTATTCAACATCGGGTTCCTTTATGCTCAACGATAATGTATTTTTATTCACATTTATTGCATGAATATTGATACTATCACGACCTAAGGTGTGTCAACAATGAAAATGAACTTACCACCATTTATCGAGATTTACCGCGCCCTGATTGCCACACCGTCCATCAGCGCAACGGAAGAAGCACTGGATCAGAGCAATGCGTCTTTAATCAATCTGCTGGCGGGTTGGTTCAGCGATCTTGGCTTTAACGTTGAGGTTCAGCCCGTTCCCGGAACCCGCCACAAATTTAACCTGCTCGCCAGCACCGGAACCGGCGCAGGCGGCCTGCTGCTTGCGGGTCATACCGACACCGTGCCGTTTGATGATGGCCGCTGGACCCGGGACCCGTTTACCCTGACCGAGCATGACAACAAACTCTACGGGCTGGGCACGGCCGACATGAAAGGCTTCTTCGCCTTTATCCTCGACGCGCTGCGTGACGTGGACGTGACAAAACTGAAAAAGCCGCTCTACATCCTGGCTACCGCCGATGAAGAGACCAGCATGGCGGGCGCACGCTACTTCTCGGAAAACACGTCGATTCGCCCGGATTGCGCGATCATCGGTGAGCCAACCTCGCTGCAGCCAATCCGTGCGCATAAAGGCCATATCTCTACCGCAGTGCGTGTCCTGGGCCAGTCCGGTCACTCCAGCGATCCGGCGCGCGGCGTCAACGCCATTGAGCTGATGCATGACGCCATCGGGCGCATCATGACCCTGCGCGACGATCTGAAAGAGCGCTATCACTACGACGCGTTCACCGTGCCGTATCCGACCCTGAACCTCGGCAGCCTGCACGGCGGCGATGCCTCCAACCGTATCTGCGCCTGCTGTGAATTGCATATGGATATCCGCCCGCTGCCGGGCATGACGCTGAGCGATCTCGACGGCTTGCTGAATGAAGCGCTGGCCCCGGTCAGCGAGCGCTGGCCGGGCCGCCTGACGGTCTCCGAACTGCATCCGCCGATCCCGGGTTATGAGTGCCCGCCGGATCATCAGCTGGTCGAAGTGGTAGAAAAATTGCTCGGTGAAAAAACCGACGTGGTGAACTACTGCACCGAAGCGCCGTTTATTCAGACCCTGTGCCCGACGCTGGTACTCGGCCCTGGCTCCATCAACCAGGCGCACCAGCCGGACGAATATCTGGAAACCCGCTTTATCAAGCCTACTCGCGAGCTGATCACCCAGGTTGTACATCACTTCTGCTGGCATTAAAAACTGCCCCTCACCCTAACCCTCTCCCCAAAGGGGAGAGGGAATTTGAACACCCTCGCCCCTTTGGGGAGAGGGCAGGGTGAGGGGAGTAAATCCCGCGATCTCCGTCACATTCCCATAAGCATCGCTTATCTGACGCAATGCGAATTAAATTTCGTAAATTACCCGCATTTATTCGTTTGCTGAACCGTTTTCGCAGCAATTGACGACGGGGGTTTTACGTGGCTTTATAAAGGGAGATGACAAAATAATGCCCGGATGCGTTTCGTCTGGGCATAAACAAAAATGATGGGGTGACTGGGTTTTTATGAACGAACAATATTCCGCGTTGCGTAGTAATGTCAGTATGCTCGGCAAAGTGCTTGGAGATACCATCAAAGATGCGTTGGGGGAGAACATCCTCGACCGCGTTGAAACCATCCGCAAGCTGTCTAAAGCTTCCCGTGCCGGTAACGAAGCCAGTCGTCAGGAGCTGTTAACCACATTGCAGAACCTCTCTAACGATGAGCTACTGCCCGTTGCACGTGCATTCAGCCAGTTCCTGAACCTGGCAAACACCGCTGAGCAATACCACAGCATTTCGCCAAACGGCGAAGCGGCCAGCAACCCGGAAGTCATTGCCCGCACCCTTCGTAAACTGAAAGAGCAGCCAGATCTTAACGAAGCCACCATCAAAAAAGCGGTAGAGTCGCTTTCGCTGGAGCTGGTGCTGACCGCCCACCCAACCGAGATCACCCGTCGCACCCTGATCCACAAAATGGTGGAAGTGAATAACTGCCTCAAGCAGTTGGATAATAAAGACATTGCCGACTACGAACGTAACCAGCTGATGCGCCGTCTGCGCCAGCTGATTGCCCAGTCCTGGCACACCGATGAAATTCGCAAGCACCGCCCAAGCCCGGTCGACGAAGCCAAATGGGGCTTTGCGGTGGTGGAAAACAGCCTGTGGGAAGGGGTACCTAACTATCTGCGCGAGCTGAACGAGCAGCTGGAAGAGAACCTGGGCTACCGCCTGCCGGTCGACTTTGTTCCGGTCCGTTTCACCTCCTGGATGGGCGGTGACCGCGACGGTAACCCGAACGTCACCGCGGAAATTACCCGTCACGTCCTGCTGCTAAGCCGCTGGAAAGCGACCGACCTGTTCCTGAAAGATATTCAGGTGCTGATCTCCGAACTGTCGATGGTTGAAGCGACGCCGGAACTGCGCGCGCTGGCCGGAGAAGAAGGCGCCAGCGAACCGTACCGTTTCCTGATGAAAAAACTGCGCAGTCAGCTGATGGCCACCCAGGCCTGGCTGGAAGCGCGCCTGAAAGGCCAACGCCTGCCGAAGCCGGAAGGTCTGCTGAGCCAGAACGAGCAGCTCTGGGAGCCTCTCTACGCCTGTTATAAATCACTGCAGGCCTGTGGAATGGGCATCATCGCCAACGGCGAACTGCTCGATACCCTGCGTCGCGTGAAGTGTTTTGGCGTGCCGCTGGTGCGTATCGACGTGCGTCAGGAGAGTACCCGCCATACCGAAGCCCTGGGCGAGCTGACCCGCTATCTCGGTATCGGCGACTATGAAAGCTGGTCCGAAGCCGACAAACAGGCCTTCCTGATCCGCGAACTGAACTCGAAGCGCCCTCTGCTGCCGCGCAACTGGGAGCCAAGCAACGAAACCCGCGAAGTGCTTAACACCTGTAAAGCGATCGTGGATGCGCCGAAAGGATCGGTGGCCGCCTATGTGATCTCCATGGCGAAAACCCCGTCCGACGTGCTGGCCGTTCACCTTCTGCTGAAAGAAGCCGGTATCGACTATGCCCTGCCGGTCGCTCCGCTCTTTGAAACCCTCGACGACCTGAACAATGCCAACGACGTCATGACCCAGTTGCTGAATATCGACTGGTATCGCGGCTTCATTCAGGGCAAACAGATGGTAATGATTGGCTATTCCGACTCCGCAAAAGATGCGGGCGTGATGGCCGCATCCTGGGCGCAGTATCAGGCGCAGGATGCGCTGATCAAAACCTGCGAGAAAGCCGGTATTGAGCTGACCCTGTTCCACGGACGCGGTGGTTCCATTGGCCGCGGTGGCGCGCCTGCGCATGCGGCACTGTTATCGCAGCCGCCGGGAAGCCTGAAAGGCGGCCTGCGCGTGACCGAGCAGGGTGAGATGATCCGCTTCAAATACGGCCTGCCGGAAGTGACCATCAGCAGTCTGTCGCTTTATACCAGTGCCATTCTGGAAGCGAACCTGCTGCCACCGCCGGAACCAAAAGCCTCCTGGTGCCATATCATGGACGAGCTGTCAGACATTTCCTGCGATTTGTACCGCGGCTACGTGCGTGAAAACAAAGATTTCGTCCCTTACTTCCGCTCAGCTACACCAGAGCAGGAGCTGGGTAAACTGCCGCTGGGTTCACGCCCAGCCAAGCGTCGCCCGACCGGTGGCGTAGAGTCCCTGCGTGCGATTCCGTGGATCTTCGCCTGGACGCAGAACCGTCTGATGCTACCCGCCTGGCTGGGTGCCGGTGCCGCGCTGCAAAAAGTGGTGGAAGATGGCAAACAGAGCGAGCTGGAAAGCATGTGCCGCGACTGGCCGTTCTTCTCTACCCGTCTGGGTATGCTGGAGATGGTCTTCTCGAAAGCGGACCTGTGGCTGGCGGAATACTACGATCAGCGTCTGGTGAAACCTGAACTGTGGGCGCTGGGCAAAGAGCTGCGCGAACTGCTGGAAGGCGACATTAAAGTGGTGCTGGATATCGCCAACGACTCACACCTGATGGCGGACCTGCCGTGGATTGCCGAGTCTATTCAGCTGCGTAACATCTACACCGACCCGCTGAACGTCCTGCAGGCAGAACTGCTGCACCGTTCCCGTCTGGCAGAAGAGGAAGGGAAAGAGCCGGATCCACGCGTTGAACAGGCGCTGATGGTGACGATTGCGGGTGTTGCGGCGGGTATGCGTAACACCGGTTAATGCTTTATGCCGGCGGCGCTACGCTTGCACGGGCCTACGACACGCAGGCCGGGTAAGCGTAGCGCCACCCGGCAATATCCCGGTTCCCACCTCATGTACCACGATATCACGCACATCCTGACGGATCTGATTAACGGCACATTGCCCCTGTATCAGGTGCACTTTGTCGCGCCTGCCGGGAAGCATATCCGAACATCACCTTGTCTCTCAGTTAGCCTGGAAACCCGCTGCGAGGTATGCTTTTCCGCATCCGGGTACGTTCCGCTTCATTCTTCAAACTCTCTCAGAATAAGCTTCGGTAAACAGCAGCTGACGCTTCAGCTCCACCGGGGCAATGCCCTTTTACAACAGCAGCAGGTTGCCAGACGAGGTCCCAGGACGGGCGCGTTTCTCCTGCAAACACTCAATGAGCTGCACATGCAGCCGACTGAGCAGGACACGGCCAGGCTGGTGGTGTTAAGTCTGCTCAGCCACTGCCGCGATCTGCTTGGCAGCGAGATCCACACTGATAGCCGCAGCCGCGCGCTCTTTGAAGCCATTCGTCTCTATATTGACGAACATCATGCCTCAGCGCTGACCCGAGATTCCGTTGCCGAGGCGTTTTATATTTCCCCCAACTACCTTTCCCATCTTTTTCAGAAGACCGGGAACGTCGGGTTCAATGAATACCTGACACAAACGCGTCTGGAACACGCGCGCCAGCTGCTCAAGGGATACGATTTAAAAATTAAGGATATTGCAGCGCGCTGCGGATTTATGGACAGCAACTATTTCTGCCGTCTCTTTCGCAAACACACAGAACGTTCCCCTTCCGAATATCGCCGTCAGTATCACAGCCAGTTGACGGCCAAAAACTAGCATTGTGATCGGCATCTCACTTCGTTAAGCACATTACATTTGTCCAGTATTTGGCAAAATTGACCTGTATCTCCAGTCTGCAGCCCCGCTTTATCCTGTCATCAACCTTTCTGACTTAAGGAAAAATAATGGAACTGTACCTGGATACCGCCAACGTGGCGGAAGTAGAACGCCTGGCGCGCATTTTTCCCATCGCGGGCGTCACCACCAACCCGAGCATTATTGCCGCCAGCCGTGAATCCCTCTGGGATGTACTGCCACGCCTGCAAAACGCCATCGGGCCGGAAGGCACGCTGTTTGCGCAGACCCTGAGCCGCGAGGCAGAAGGCATGGTGGCGGAAGCCAAACGTCTGAGTAACGCCATTCCGGGTATCGTGGTGAAAATCCCGGTGACCGAACAGGGGCTTATCGCGATTAAGGCGCTGAAAAAAGAGGGCATTACCACCCTGGGCACCGCCGTGTACAGCGCAGCCCAGGGCTTGCTCGCTGCGCTGGCAGGGGCAAAGTATGTCGCGCCGTATGTCAACCGTGTCGACGCGCAGGGCGGTGACGGCATCCGCATGGTCCAGGAGCTGCAAACCCTGCTGGAACTGCACGCGCCAGACAGTAAAGTGCTGGCCGCCAGTTTCAAAACGCCGCGTCAGGCGCTGGACTGTCTGCTCGCGGGATGTGAGGCAATCACGCTTCCTTTAGATGTAGCGCAACACATGCTCGGCACCCCGGCGGTAGAGTCAGCCATAGAGAAGTTCGAGCAGGACTGGAAAAACGCGTTTGGTAACCTCAACCTCTAAGGGAGAATTGTTATGGACCGTATCATTCAATCGCCTGGGAAATATATCCAGGGCGCGGATGTGCTGACCCGTCTCGGCGACTATCTGAAACCTCTGGCACAGCGCTGGCTGGTCGTCGGTGATAAATTTGTACTGGGTTTTGCCGAAGAGACCTTGCGACAAAGCTTTAAAAAAGCAGAGCTGCATGCCGAAATCGCACCCTTTGGCGGCGAATGTTCACAAAATGAAATCGATCGTCTGAAAAAACTCGCTGACAGTGCCGACTGTATGGCGGTGCTGGGTATCGGTGGTGGTAAAACGCTGGATACCGCCAAAGCGCTGGCTCACTTTATGGACGTGCCCGTTGCGATTGCGCCGACTATCGCTTCCACCGATGCGCCGTGCAGCGCCCTCTCCGTCATTTACACCGACAGCGGCGAGTTCGATCGCTACCTGATGCTGCCGCACAACCCGAACATGGTGATTGTGGATACGAAAGTGGTTGCGGGTGCGCCTGCACGTCTGCTGGCCGCCGGGATTGGCGATGCGCTGGCGACCTGGTTTGAAGCACGCGCCTGCTCACGCAGCGGCGCGACCACGATGTCCGGCGGTAAATGTACCCAGGCGGCACTGGCGCTCGCCGAGCTGTGCTACAACACGCTGGTTGAAGAAGGTGAAAAAGCGATGCTGGCGGCAGAACAGCATGTGGTCACACCGGCGCTGGAACGCATTATCGAAGCCAATACCTATCTCAGCGGTGTAGGTTTTGAGAGCGGCGGTCTGGCAGCGGCACACGCTATTCATAACGGTATGACGGCGGTACCGGACGCACATCATTTCTACCACGGTGAAAAAGTGGCGTTTGGGACGTTGACGCAGTTGGTGCTGGAAAACGCGCCGGTAGAAGAAATAGAGACCGTCGCGGCGCTTTGCCACAGCGTTGGGCTGCCCATTACGCTGGCGCAGCTGAATATCAAAGACGACATTCCGGCCAAAATGCGTCTGATTGCCGAAGCGTCTTGCGCGGAAGGGGAAACCATCCACAACATGCCGGGCGGCGTGTCGCCGGATCAGGTTTAAGCGGCACTGCTGGTGGCCGACCAGTATGGACAGCGTTTCCTGCAGGAGTGGGAATAAATAGCATGAATAAAAATCCCCGCATCGGCGGGGATTTTTTTGCTCGTAAGCCGGGTAGGCGTAACCGCCACCCGGCATCATGGTTACTTCACGTCAAAGCGATCCAGATCCATCACCCTCGCCCATGCTGCAACGAAGTCGCGGACAAACTTCTCATGCGCATCGTCACTGGCGTAAACCTCTGCCAGCGCGCGCAGCACGGCGTTAGAACCGAAGACCAGATCGGCGCGGGTGGCGGTATATTTCACTTCACCACTGGCGCGATCGCTTCCGGCAAACAGCTCATTGGATTCATCGGTCGCCTTCCACTGGGTATTCATGTCCAGCAGGTTCACGAAGAAATCATTGCTCAGCACGCCCTCACGGTTGGTGAACACACCGTTCTTGCTGCCATCAAAGTTTGCACCCAATACGCGCAGGCCACCGATCAGCACCGTCAGCTCCGGTGCGGTCAGCGTCAGCTGCTGGGCCTTATCAATCAGCAGTGACTCCGTTGTGGACACATCCACCTGCGCACGGTAGTTGCGGAAGCCATCGGCAATCGGCTCAAGCAGGTTAAACATCTCGATATCCGTCTGGTCCTGACGCGCATCCACGCGGCCCGGCGTGAACGGTACGGTGACATACACGCCCGCAGCTTTGGCAGCCTGCTCAACGCCTACCACGCCCGCCAGCACGATAATATCGGCCAGGGAGGCTTTGTTGGTGGTGCGCTGGATAGCTTCCAGCGCCGGCAGTGCGCGAACCGCTGCGGCGTTCACGTCCCAGTCACGCTGAGGGGCCAACGCCAGACGCGCGCCGTTGGCGCCGCCACGCTTATCGCCACCGCGGAAGGTTGAGGCTGACGCCCAGGCAACAGAAACCAGTTCGCTGACGGACAGGCCGGACGCGGCAATTTCCGCCTTCAGGCTTTCAATGTCTTCTTTGGTCGGATTGAATACCGCCTCCGGCAGCGGATCCTGCCAGATCAGATCTTCTTTCGGCACTTCCGGACCAAGGTAACGCGATTTTGGACCCATATCGCGGTGGGTCAGTTTGAACCACGCGCGCGCGAAGGCTTCGTTGAAAGCCTGCGGATCGTTCAGGAAACGGCGAGAAATCTTTTCGAATTCCGGGTCAAAACGCAGCGTCAGGTCGGTAACCAGCATCGTTGGCTTACGTTTTTTCGACGGGTCGAACGGGTCAGGCATAATTTCCGGTGCATCCACGGCTTCAAACTGAATCGCGCCTGCCGGGCTGCGGGTCTGTACCCATTCGTATTTGAACAGGTTCTCGAAGAAGTAGTTGCTCCACTGGGTCGGCGTTTGGGACCAGATGACTTCCAGACCGGAGGTAATGGCGTCAGCGCCAACTCCTGTGCCATGCGTGCTGGCCCAGCCCAGACCTTGAGCTTCAATTGGCGAGGCTTCCGGGTCGGTGCCCACGTGGGTGGCTTCACCTGCGCCGTGGGTTTTACCGAGTGTGTGGCCGCCCGCAATCAGCGCGACGGTCTCTTCATCGTTCATCCCCATGTTGCCGAAGGTTGCGCGGATCGCCGCTGCCGCTGACAGCGGTTCGCCACTGGCGTTTGGCCCTTCCGGGTTAACGTAAATCAGCCCCATTTCGGTGGCAGCCAGAGGGCGCTTCGCCAGCGCTTCCGGATCGCGGTGGGTCAGCCAGGCTTTTTCATCACCCCAGTTCACGTCCAGATCCGGTTCCCAGACATCTTCACGCCCGGCACCAAAACCAAAGGTGCGGAAGCCGGAATTCTCCAGCGCCACGTTACCCGCGAGGATGAACAGATCAGCCCAGGAAATTTTTTGTCCGTATTTTTTCTTGATGGGCCACAGCAGACGGCGCGCTTTATCCAGGCTAACGTTATCCGGCCAGGAGTTCAGTGGCGCAAAGCGCTGTTGACCGCGTCCTGCCCCACCGCGCCCGTCAACGGAGCGATAGGTACCCGCACCATGCCAGGCCATACGGATAAACAGGCCCGCATAGCTGCCCCAGTCGGCAGGCCACCACGGTTGAGAGTCGGTTAAAAGTGCTTTGAGGTCGCCTTTCAGGGCAGAGTAATCAAGCTTGCTGAATTCTTTGCGGTAGTCGAAGTCTTCACCCAGAGGGTTAGAACGGTTGGAATGTTGGTTAAGAAGATCGATGCGGAGTTGTTTTGGCCACCAGTCACGGCTGCCTGTACCTGCCCCCGCGCTGTGATCGACGCCGCCCTGATGGAACGGGCATTTGCCGACTGATGCCGCTTTATTGGAATCGTCTGACGTGCTCATCGCTATGCTCCCTTTTACAGTGTTACCGTTACGATATACACCACTAGCAATAAGATATAGTTGAATTAATCCACAGATTCGATAGCTAATACCTTTTAACTTTTCACGCGACTAAAAAAGCCCTCATGATATGAGGGCTTTATGTTTATTATGCCGGGCGAACACCGAGCGTATGACAAATGGCGTAGCTCATCTCCGCGCGGTTCAGGGTATAGAAATGGAAGTCTTTCACCCCTTCGCGACTTAAGATCTTCACCATATCCATCGCGATATTGGCACCCACCAGCTTGCGGGTTTCCGGATCATCGTCCAGCCCTTCGTACATTTTGGACATCCACAGCGGGATGCGCACGTTGGTCATATCGGCAAACTTCTTCGCCTGTTTGAAGTTAGAGACCGGCAAAATGCCCGGGATAATTTCAACGTCGATGCCCGCGGAGACGCAGCGGTCGCGAAAGCGCAGGTAGCTTTCCACATCAAAAAAGAACTGCGTAATGGCACGGTTTGCCCCGGCATCCACTTTACGCTTCAGGTTAAGCAGATCGGCCTGGGCGCTTTTCGCTTCCGGGTGTACTTCAGGATAAGCGGCAACGGAGATATCAAAGTCCGCGACATCTTTCAGAAGAGCGACCAGATCCGCCGCATACATTTCCGGCTTACCGCTACCCGGCGGCAGGTCGCCACGCAGGGCGACGATATGACGAATGCCGTTGTTCCAGTAGTCCTGAGCGATGGCACGCAGCTCGTCGCGGGTCGCGTCAATACAGGTGAGGTGCGGCGCCGCCTCCAGACCGGTACGATCTTTGATGCCTTTAATGATGCTGTGCGTGCGGTCACGCTCACCGGAGTTCGCGCCGTAGGTCACCGAGACAAACTTCGGTTTCAGGCTGCTGAGACGATCGATAGAGCTCCACAGGGTTTGCTCCATTTCACTGGTGCGAGGCGGGAAAAATTCAAAAGAGACGTTAATCTGGCCGTTTACTTCGGCCAGGCTCTGATTCAGTGCTTCCCGCTGGTTGGCGTGAAAAAAGCTCATACCTTACCTCTATCAATCGCTTGTCATTGTCTGTTGTGTTGTGAACTTCTATACGTTTAGACGTCCAGATGTAAAAATGACGGAAAAGCGCAGGGACGTCAACATAAATAATCAACAATAACGGTGAGGTTTGCTCAGGGAAGATGAAGGAAATTCATGATGGGGTGGAAAGCCCCCTCACCCTAACCCTCTCCCCAAAGGGGAGAGGGAACGATGACACCCTCTCCCCTTTGGGGAGAGGGCTGGGGTGAGGGGCGTTACAGCAGCTTAGCCAGACGGTTAATGTCGGACTGGATTGCCCCGGCGGTCACATCACGCCCCGCGCCAGGACCGCGGATCACCAGCGGGTTATCGCGATACCAGCGGCTTTCGATGGCAAAGACGTTATCGCACGGTAGCAGCGCCGCCAGCGGATGTTCAGGACGCACCGCCTCGACACCGACACGCGCTTTTCCATTCGCCTCGAAACGCGCTACGTAACGCAGCACCAGACCCATCTCGTTCGCCGCTTCCAGACGCTGTACCATCTGCTCGTTAAGCTCTTCACCATTCTCAAAGAAATGATCCACCGAGCCCTCCTCACAGCCAGCAGGCACCAGTGACTCGACGCGGACGGAATCCGGCTCGATGTCATAACCGGCTTCACGCGCCAGGATCACCAGCTTACGCATGACGTCTTTACCGGAGAGGTCAACGCGCGGATCGGGTTCCGTTAAGCCCTGCTGCCACGCCTGATCCACCAGGTCAGTGAACGGCACGGTGCCGTCAAACTGCAGGAACAGCCAGGAGAGCGTGCCGGAGAAGATACCGCTCAACGCCAGAATGCTGTCACCGCTTTCAATCAGGTCACGTACCGTGTGGTTAACCGGCAGGCCAGCTCCAACCGTGGCGTTGTAGAGCCAGTGGCGTCCTGTTTTTTCAAACGCGTCGTGGATTTGACGGTATTTATCGGTACTGCTTGCCCCTGCCAGTTTGTTCGCACTGATAACGTGGAAGCCGTGGCTGGCAAAATCAAGATACTGATCGGCAAGCTGTTCACTGGCGGTAACGTCCAGCACCACCAGATCGTCATACGGGTGCGCGCGCATCCACAGGAACAGCGACTCTTCATCCTGCTCGACGGCTTCGTCATTAAAGAAGGCAAGCGCGCGGCTGGCATCCAGCCCTTCGTAGTTCAGCAGGCTGCGGCGGCTGTCCACGACGCCTGCGAGAATGAATTCAAAGCCGGTACGCGCCGAGAGCGTGACCTGCTCGCGGGCAAACAGCTCCAGCCAGCGGGAACCGATGTTGCCTTTACCAAACAGCACCAGGCCGATGCGTTTTTCGGCGCGGAACAGAGAGGTATGCAGGCCCTGAATCAGGCTTTCGGTAGGACCTTTGCGCAGGACGGCGACCAGGCTGATGCCCTCTTCCGATTGCCAGGTAAATTCCACCGGCTGGCCTTTCAGCTGCTGCCAGAAGCGGTGGCAGTGCAGCGGGTTACGGGTGACGCCCGCCCCCACCATCGCCACCATTGCCAGTCCCTGACGCAGGCGAAGCTCGCCCGGCAGACCCGCTTCATCGAGGATTTTCAGGGCGCTGTCCGCCACTTCAGCGGTGTAGCAGAACTGCAGCAGCTGGCGGTCATTGTGAACCCCCACGGCCAGCGGGCGTACCTGAGCACGCTTTAACACCAGGTCGATCTCTTTATGCGCCAGTTTGAAGTCCTGGCCCGCCGGCACCTGGAACTCAATCAGACAGATGTCGTCATGGCTGGTGACGATACGCGCGCCGGTACCGGACGCCAGAACGCGCTCAATGCGCGTGGAGCCTTGATCCGGGGTGTAACTGCAGCGCAGCTGCAGGTCGATATCGCTACCGGAAACCGGCTGCAGCGTACGGGTGTGCAGCACCGGTGCGGCCAGACGGGCCAGCTCGCTGGCTTCATCCAGACGCAGCAGCGGCAGCAGGCAGGCATCTTTCACTTTACGCGGGTCCGCGCTGTAAACACCCGCCACGTCGCTCCAGATGGTGACGCGAGAGACGCCCGCCAGGGCGCCAATCTGCGTTGCCGAGTAGTCGGAACCGTTACGGCCAAGCAGTACGGTTTCGCCTGCACTGCTGCGGCTGATAAAGCCAGTCACCACAATCCGTTTGCCCGGGTGCTGCACCAGCAGCTGTTGCAGCAGCGGGTAGGACAAACCTTCATCCACCTGCGGCTGTGCGGCGCGTTCAGCGCGCAGGAAATCACGCGCATCGAGCCAGGCGGCGTCCACCCCCAGATGTTGCAACACTGCGGCCATCAGACGCGCGGACCACACTTCACCGTGGCCCACCACTTCGGCATACACCGCATCGGTAATACCGCTGTCGAGCAGCGCAGCCAGACGCTCAAGGTCATGGGTAAAGGCGCTGATCAGCCCGTCAGCCACGTCCGCAGGCAGCAGGCCGGCAATCAGCTCGCTCTGATAACGACGTAAGGACTGTTGCACCTGATGCGCAGAAAGGCGATCGGTCTGGCTCAGTTTCAGCCAGCTAATCAACTGGTTGGTGGTGCTGCCTGCCGCAGAGACAACCATCATGTCCCCCGGCTGCGAATACTCGGTCATGATCCCTGCGACACGCAGATAACATTTCACATCAGCAAGACTACTACCACCAAACTTGTGCAGCTGACGACCCTTCGCCCCTGCCTGCGCTATCACACTCATGATTACCCCTTGGCTGCGACCCGGAAGCCATTTTCCAGATCGGCAATTAAATCTTCAGAATCTTCAATACCGGTTGAGATCCGCAGCAGCGTCTCAGAAATCCCGGCGGCGGCACGTGCTTCGGGTGCCATACCTGCGTGCGTCATGGTCGCGGCGTGGGAGATCAAGCTTTCAACCCCACCTAAGGATTCCGCCAGCGTAAACAATGACAACCCGCTCAGGAAGCGACGCAGCGTTTGCTCGTCACCGTCCAGTTCAAAACTTAACATCGCGCCAAACCCTTTCTGCTGACGCGCGGCAATCTCATGCCCCTGGTTTTCAGGTAGCGACGGGTGATAGAGCTTCTTCACCAGCGGCTGGGTTTTCAGGAAATCAACAATCGCCTGGGCATTGCGCTGCGCCACGTCCATACGCGGCGACAGCGTGCGAATGCCGCGTAACAGCAGATAACTGTCGAAAGCCCCGGCGGTGACGCCAATGTTATTCGCCCACCATGCCAGTTCGGTGACAACATCAGGATCTTTAGCAATCACCACGCCCGCAACCACGTCAGAATGGCCGTTAAGATATTTTGTGCATGAATGCAATACCAGATCGGCACCCAGTGCGAGTGGGTTCTGAAGGGCCGGACTGAGGAAGGTATTATCCACTACACTTATCGCTCCCGCATCCCTTGCGAGCTGACAAATTTTCGCAATATCGACAACGCGCAACAATGGATTGCTTGGACTTTCCACCAGCACCAGCTTCGGTTTCTCTGCCAGCGCCTGTTTCAGCGCCTGTTCGTCGTTTTGATCGACAAACAGTACGCGATAGCAGCCGCGTTTCGCCAGGCTATCAAACAGACGATAGCTGCCGCCGTAGCAATCGTGCGGCGCCACCAGCAGATCGCCCGGTTTCAGGAACACGGTGGTGACCAGATGAATGGCGGACATCCCGGTATTGGTTAATACTGCCCCTGCGCCACCTTCCAGTTCCGCCAGCGCGCGCTGGGTCACGTCACGCGTAGGGTTGCCACGACGCGAGTAATCATGCGCGCGGGGTTCATTAAATCCGGTGAAATTATAGGTACTGGAAAGATGAATGGGCGGGACAACGCAGCCGTACTGCTCGTCATCATTTAATCCGCTACGCACTGCGATAGTGGCCTGTTTACGCGTCATGGTGAGGGCTTCCTGGCGAATAAGGTGAAAAGTCAGGCACCAGAGTAAACATTGAAGGTATGGACGTCAATACATCTGGACATCTAAACTTCTTTGCGTATAGATTGAGCAATGCGCAAATAGCCGTTAAAATTATATGCTTTAGTGCACGCTGCAGCGGCAATATCCGTGCCACGGTATCGTCTCTACGGTAAACTAGGCAAGATTGCGGTTCAAAACGGGTGGTTACAGGTTTTGCACCTTTAGATAAATGACTGAGAGGATTAAAGGTATCTCATGGCTGAATGGAGCGGCGAATATATCAGCCCATACGCTGAGCACGGTAAGAAGAGTGAGCAAGTAAAGAAAATTACGGTTTCCATTCCTCTGAAGGTGTTGAAGATCCTCACCGATGAACGTACGCGTCGTCAGGTGAACAACCTGCGCCACGCAACCAACAGCGAACTGCTGTGCGAAGCGTTTCTGCATGCGTTTACCGGTCAACCGTTGCCGAACGATGACGATCTACGCAAAGAGCGTAGTGACGAAATCCCGGAAGAGGCGAAGGTGATCATGCGTGAACTGGGTATTGACCCGGAGACGTGGGAATACTGAGAAGCGGATACAAAAAAGGCACCTTGCGGTGCCTTTTTTTCGGGAAACTTATTTAGCGCCCGGGATGCTGAAACGCTTGTTGAAGCGGTCAACACGGCCACCGGTTGCAACATCACGCTGCTTACCAGTGTAGAACGGGTGGCATTTGCCGCACACGTCCAGGTTCAGATCGTGACCCACGGTAGAGCGGATCTGGATAGAGTTACCGCAAGAGCAGTTTGCAGTAATCATTTCGTATTTCGGGTGAATATCTTTTTTCATGGGAGAACCTCAGTTAAGGCCGCGTCGCTCTTCCAGCCCTAACGCCAGACACCACGCGATGTTGATTGTAAGTTCTTTGGCGTAAAGTACACCAAAGGCGGCGAATCATACAGAATTTGACCAACGTATGCAAACTGATCCGCACGCCGCTTTCACTAATGTGTATACTAACGCGCCACTTTTCAAGTCAGGAAGATTCGATGCCCGTCGCTCACGTTGCCCTGCCCGTTCCGCTTCCCCGCACCTTTGACTACCTGCTGCCTGACAGCATGAGCGCAAAAGCGGGCTGTCGCGTGACCGTGCCGTTTGGCAAACAGCAGCGTGTGGGGATCGTCGTCTCCGTCAGCGATAAAAGCGAATTACCGCTTAACGAACTGAAATCGATTGTTGAAGTGCTGGACAACGAGCCGGTTTACTCCCTCAGCACCTGGCGACTGCTGCTGTGGGCGGCGGATTACTACCATCACCCGATTGGCGATGTTCTGTTCCACGCCCTGCCGATCATGCTGCGCCAGGGCAAGAGCGCCAGCCATGCGCCAGTGTGGTACTGGTTTGCGACTGAGCAGGGCCAGGCGGTGGACATCAACAGCCTGAAGCGCTCGCAGAAACAGCAGCAGGCGCTGGCGGCCCTGCGTCAGGGAAAAATCTGGCGTCACCAGGTTGATGAGCTCGAGGTCAGCGAAACGGCGCTACAGGCCTTAAGAAAGAAAGGGCTGAGCGAACTGGCAAGCGAAGCACCTGCCCTGTACGACTGGCGGGAGCGTTTCTCCGTCTCAGGGGATCGCCTGCGTCTGAATACCGAGCAGGCCACCGCCGTCGGCGCGATCCATAGCGCCTCCGACCATTTCTCTGCCTGGCTGCTGGCGGGGGTCACCGGCTCCGGCAAGACCGAAGTCTACCTGAGCGTGCTGGAAAACGTGCTCGCTCAGGGCAAGCAGGCGCTGGTGATGGTGCCGGAAATTGGCCTGACGCCGCAAACCATCGCCCGCTTTCGCGAACGCTTCAATGCGCCGGTTGAAGTGCTGCACTCCGGCCTGAACGACAGCGAACGGCTCAGCGCCTGGCTGAAAGCGAAGAACGGCGAAGCGGCGATTGTCATCGGCACCCGCTCGTCGCTGTTTACGCCGTTTAAAAACCTTGGCGTTATCGTGATCGACGAAGAGCACGACAGCTCCTATAAACAGCAGGAAGGCTGGCGCTATCACGCCCGCGATCTGGCTGTTTATCGCGCCCACAGCGAGCAAATCCCCATCATTCTCGGCTCCGCCACGCCTGCGCTCGAAACGCTGCACAACGTGCGCCAGCGTAAATACCATATGCTGCGCCTGACGCGCCGCGCGGGGAATGCCCGTCCGGCCATTCAGCACGTGCTGGATCTGAAAGGTCAGCAGGTGCAGGCAGGGTTAGCGCCCGCGCTTATTACCCGCATGCGCCAGCATTTGCAGGCGGGGAACCAGGTCATTCTGTTCCTTAACCGACGCGGGTTTGCCCCCGCCCTGCTGTGCCACGACTGCGGCTGGATTGCCGAGTGCCCGCGCTGTGACCATTACTACACCTTCCACCAGGCCCAGCGTCATTTGCGCTGCCACCACTGCGACAGCCAGCGCCCGGTGCCGCGCCAGTGCCCGTCGTGCGGGTCTACGCATATTGTGCCGGTTGGTCTGGGGACGGAGCAGCTGGAACAGGCTCTGGCCCCTTTCTTCCCGGATGTGCCCATTTCCCGTATCGACAGAGATACCACCAGCCGCAAAGGGGCGCTGGAACAGCAGCTGGCGGAAGTGCATCGCGGAGGCGCACGCATACTGATTGGCACCCAGATGCTGGCCAAAGGCCATCACTTTCCGGACGTGACGCTGGTCGCTCTGCTGGATGTGGACGGCGCGCTGTTCTCTGCCGATTTCCGCTCAGCCGAGCGTTTTGCCCAGCTCTATACCCAGGTGGCGGGACGTGCGGGGCGCGCCGGCAAGCAGGGAGAAGTCGTTCTGCAAACGCACCACCCGGAGCACCCGTTGCTGCAAACCCTGTTGCACAAAGGCTATGACGCCTTCGCCGAGCAGGCGCTGGCCGAACGCCAGACCATGCAGCTTCCCCCGTGGACCAGCCACGTTATCATCCGCGCGGAAGACCATAACAACCAGCAGGCGCCGCTTTTCCTGCAGCAGCTGAGAAACCTCCTGCAGGCCAGCCCGCTGGTGGATAATCAACTATGGATTTTAGGTCCGATTCCGGCGCTGGCCCCCAAGCGCGGGGGACGTTTTCGCTGGCAAATTTTGCTCCAGCACCCCTCGCGGGTTCGTCTTCAGCATATCGTCAGCGGCGCGCTGGTGCTGATTAACACCCTGCCCGAAGCGCGAAAAGTGAAGTGGGTTCTGGATGTCGATCCCATAGAAGGCTGAAGGCGGATCGAAAAATTTAACGCTCCTCACACTTTTTATGAAAATTCTGTAACCGATTCCATTAACTATCTGTAAAAATGGTGACGTCAGAAGTTCGGTGTTCAGGCGAGGAGAAGACGTTGAAGTCCAGGAAAGAGGTTGCTGCGGCGACCATGAAAGACGTTGCCGAGAAAGCACAAGTCTCAACGGCAACCGTGTCCCGCGCATTAATGAACCCGGATAAAGTCTCCCAGGCGACCCGTAACCGGGTGGAGCAGGCTGCGCTGGAAGTGGGCTATTTTCCGCAGGCAATGGGGCGTAACGTGAAGCGCAACGAGTCGCGTACCATTCTGGTGATTGTGCCGGACATCTGCGACCCCTTCTTCAGCGAGATTATTCGCGGAATTGAAGTCACCGCGGCGGAACAGGGCTACCTGGTGCTGATTGGCGACTGTGCCCACCAGAACCAGCAAGAAAAAACCTTTATCGACCTCATTATCACCAAGCAGATTGACGGTATGCTGCTGCTTGGCTCGCGCCTGCCGTTCGACGCCAGCATTGAAGAACAGCGGAATTTACCACCGATGGTGATGGCCAACGAGTTTGCGCCAGAGCTGGAGCTGCCGACGGTCCATATCGATAACCTCACCGCCGCGTTCAACGCCGTGAACTATCTCCAGGAACTGGGACATAAACGGATTGGCTGCATTGCCGGGCCAGAAGAGATGCCGCTGTGTCACTACCGTCTGCAGGGCTACGTGCAGGCGCTGCGCCGTACCGGCGCCATCGTCGATCCGCACTACATTGCGCGCGGTGACTTTACCTTCGCAGCCGGTGGACAGGCGCTGGAAAGGCTGCTGGATCTGCCAGAGCCACCAACCGCCGTATTTTGTCACAGCGATGTGATGGCGCTGGGCGCGCTTTCGTACGCCAAACGTCGCGGCCTGCGGATACCGAAAGATTTATCCATCATCGGATTCGATAATATTTCGCTTTCAGAATTTTGCGATCCGCCGCTCTCAACGGTTTCTCAGCCGCGCTACCAAATCGGTCGCGAAGCGATGCTTCTTCTGCTGGATCAGCTTCACGGTCAAACAGTTAGCAGCGGCTCACGGTTGCTGGACTGCGAACTGATTGTCCGTGGCACGACCCAGGCATTGACTTAAAGTAAACGTCTTTAGGACACCCTTATCTGGTCAAAGCCCCGCCGCTTAAGTAACATGGCGGACTGACGAACGAATAAATACAGCGAAACGATAGTGGCACAACGAGATTATGTACGTCGCGGCCAGCCGGCACCTTCGCGACGCAAAAAGAGTAGCTCAAGGAAAAAGCAACGTAACCTGCCTGCTGTCTCGCCAGCAATGGTCGCTATTGCTGCGGCTGTAGTCGTCGCCTTTATTGGTGGCCTGTACTTTATCACGCACCATAAAAAAGAAGAGTCTGAGGCGCTTCAGGCCAGTAAAGTGGCCGGAAATGGCCTTCCTCCGAAGCCTGAAGAGCGCTGGCGCTATATCAAAGAGCTGGAAAGCCGTCAGCCTGGGGTACGTGCGCCAACCGAACCTTCTGCGGGTGGTGAAGTGCAGAATGCGAATCAACTGACGGATGAACAGCGTCAGCTGCTGGCACAAATGCAGGCCGATATGCGCCAGCAGCCAACGCAGCTGAATGAAGTGCCGTGGAATGAGCAGACGCCGGAACAGCGCCAGCAGACGCTGCAGCGACGTCAGGCGCAACAGCAGATTCAGCAGCAGCAACAACAGCAGTGGGCGCAAACCCAGCCGGTACAGCAGCCTAAAGCGCAGCCGCGGGTCACGGAACAGCCGTACCAGCAGCAGACGCGCACGGCGCAGTCCCAACCTGCTCAGCAACAGCCAAAGGCCCAGCCGCAGAAGCAGGCGGCTCAGCCGTATCAGGATCTGCTGCAGACGCCTGCGCATACCACCGCACAGCAGCCGAAAACGCAGCAGGCCGCGCCGATCACCAAAGAGACCGAAGCACCTAAGCAGACGGCAGAGAAAAAAGACGAACGTCGCTGGATGGTTCAGTGTGGTTCGTTCAAAGGCGCCGAGCAGGCGGAAACGGTGCGTGCACAGCTGGCTTTTGAAGGGTTTGACTCGCGAATTACCACCAATAACGGCTGGAATCGCGTGGTGATTGGTCCGGTCAAAGGCAAAGAAAATGCCGATGGCACCATTTCTCGTTTGAAACTCGCCGGTCACACAAACTGCATTCGACTCGCATCCGGGGGTTGAAACCCCCAAATTCCCCCCCATCTATCATTCTATTCAGCCCTGGGCACAGGCTCAGGGCTCCTGTTTCCCGATTCTGTAACCAGGGGGTCTGCTCGTGACAACAATAGTAAGTGTACGCCGTAACGGCCATGTGGTAATCGCCGGTGATGGCCAGGCCACGCTGGGTAATACCGTCATGAAAGGCAACGTGAAGAAAGTGCGTCGTCTCTATAACGACAAAGTGATCGCCGGTTTTGCAGGCGGCACGGCTGATGCCTTCACGCTGTTTGAACTGTTTGAACGCAAACTGGAAATGCACCAGGGTCATCTGGTGAAAGCCGCCGTGGAGCTGGCAAAAGACTGGCGTACCGACCGCATGCTGCGCAAGCTCGAAGCGCTGCTGGCGGTGGCCGATGAAACCGCTTCGCTTATCATCACCGGTAACGGTGACGTGATTCAGCCGGAAAATGACCTGATTGCCATCGGCTCTGGCGGCCCTTATGCCCAGGCTGCAGCCCGCGCGCTGTTGGAGAACACCGACATGAACGCGCGTGATATCGCGGTGAAGGCGTTGGATATTGCAGGTGATATCTGCATCTATACCAACCACAATCACACCATCGAAGAATTGACCTCCAAAGCGTAAGGATCTCCCATGTCTGAAATGACCCCACGCGAAATTGTCAGCGAACTGGACAAACATATTATCGGCCAGGACAACGCGAAGCGTTCCGTGGCGATTGCCCTGCGTAACCGCTGGCGCCGCATGCAGCTCGACGAAGAGCTGCGCCATGAAGTGACGCCAAAAAACATTCTGATGATCGGCCCGACCGGCGTCGGTAAAACCGAGATCGCCCGTCGCCTGGCAAAACTGGCTAATGCGCCGTTCATCAAAGTGGAAGCCACCAAGTTCACCGAAGTGGGCTATGTAGGCAAAGAAGTGGACTCCATCATCCGCGATCTGACCGATTCGGCGATCAAAATGGTGCGCGTCCAGGCGATTGAGAAAAACCGCTATCGCGCAGAAGAGATGGCTGAAGAGCGCATTCTCGACGTGCTGATCCCACCGGCGAAAAATAACTGGGGCCAGGCTGAACAGCAGGCTGAACCGTCTGCGGCACGTCAGGCGTTCCGTAAAAAACTACGTGAAGGTCAGCTGGACGACAAAGAGATTGAGATCGATCTCGCTGCCGCGCCAATGGGTGTGGAAATCATGGCGCCTCCGGGAATGGAGGAGATGACCAGCCAGCTGCAGTCCATGTTCCAGAACCTGGGCGGCCAGAAGCAAAAAGCGCGTAAGCTGAAAATCAAAGACGCGATGAAGCTGTTGATTGAAGAAGAAGCGGCGAAGCTGGTGAACCCGGAAGAGCTGAAGCAGGACGCTATCGACGCGGTTGAGCAGCACGGTATCGTGTTTATCGACGAAATCGACAAAATTTGTAAGCGCGGTGGCAACAGTTCCGGCCCGGATGTTTCCCGCGAAGGCGTTCAGCGCGACCTCCTGCCGCTGGTGGAAGGCTGCACCGTCTCAACCAAGCACGGCATGGTGAAAACGGACCACATCCTGTTTATCGCTTCAGGTGCGTTCCAGGTCGCCAGCCCGTCGGATCTGATCCCGGAACTGCAGGGACGTCTGCCCATCCGCGTTGAGCTGCAGGCGCTGACCACCGAAGATTTCGAACGTATCCTGACCGAGCCAAACGCTTCTGCTACCGTTCAGTACAAAGCGCTGATGGCGACCGAAGGCGTGAACCTCGAATTCACCGAAGACGGCATCAAGCGTATCGCTCAGGCTGCATGGCAGGTGAACGAAACCACCGAGAACATCGGTGCGCGTCGTCTGCACACCGTGCTGGAACGCCTGGTGGAAGATATCTCTTATGACGCGAGCGACCTCAGCGGTCAAACCGTTACCATTGACGCAGACTATGTGAGTAAACATCTGGATGCGTTAGTGGCAGATGAAGATCTGAGCCGTTTTATCCTATAATCGCGGTTACTGCATTCTCATCACGTTTAATGGGGGCTAATGCCCCCATTTTTATTGGCTAAATACTTATGACTGACATCAGCCGTACTCAGGCGTGGCTCGAAAGTTTGCGCCCTAAAACCCTTCCTCTGGCCTTTGCCGCGATTATTGTCGGTACGGCGCTTGCCTGGTGGCAAGGTTATTTTGATCCCCTGGTGGCCGCACTGGCATTGATTACCGCGGGTCTGCTGCAGATCCTCTCCAACCTTGCCAACGATTATGGCGATGCGGTGAAAGGCAGTGACAAGCCGGACCGTATCGGGCCACTGCGTGGAATGCAAAAAGGTGTGATTACTCAGGCGCAGATGAAACGTGCGCTGATAATCACCGTGGTGCTGATCTGCCTATCCGGCCTGGCACTGGTGACGGTGGCGTCTAATACCACCAGCGATTTTATTGGCTTCCTGGTGCTGGGGCTATTGGCCATTATTGCCGCCATCACTTATACCGTCGGTACGCGCCCCTACGGTTATATTGGTCTCGGGGATATCTCCGTGCTGGTGTTCTTCGGCTGGCTGAGCGTGATGGGAAGCTGGTATCTGCAGGCGCATACGGTGATCCCGGCCCTGTTCCTGCCCGCGACCGCCTGCGGTCTGCTGGCGACAGCAGTGCTCAACATCAACAACCTGCGCGACATCGACAGCGATCGCGAGAACGGCAAAAACACCCTGGCGGTCCGTCTGGGGCCAGTGAATGCGCGTCGCTACCATGCCTGCCTGCTGCTGGGTGCCCTGGTCTGTCTCGCGCTGTTTAACCTGATTTCCCTGCACAGTCTGTGGGGCTGGCTGTTTTTGCTTGCCGCGCCGCTGTTGATTAACCAGGCCCGCTTTGTCATGCGTGAACGCAGCCCGGCGGCCATGCCGCCGATGCTGGAGCGCACGGTAAAAGGCGCGCTGCTGACTAACCTGTTGTTCGTCATCGGGATTGTCTTAAGCCAGACGCTGCGTTAGCTGACAAATATCAATTAACAATTGATGATTTTGCCAACAACGCATTTCGCACGATATACTGAACACATTCGCAGCAACTGAGCGTTAACCCTATGAAATACGATACCTCCGAGCTTTGTGACATCTACCAGGAAGATGTCAACGTCGTTGAACCGTTATTCTCCAACTTTGGTGGGCGGTCGTCGTTTGGCGGTCAAATCGTCACGGTGAAATGTTTCGAGGATAACGGGTTGCTGTACGATCTGCTTGAGCAGAACGGCCGCGGCCGCGTTCTGGTGATCGACGGCGGCGGTTCCGTGCGGCGCGCCTTGATTGATGCAGAGCTGGCCGGAATTGCCGTCCAGAATGAGTGGGAAGGCCTTGTGGTGTACGGTTCCGTGCGCCAGGTGGACGATCTGGAGGAGCTGGATATCGGGATTCAGGCCATTGCGGCGATTCCGGTAGGTGCGGCAGGTGACGGCATCGGCGAAAGCGACGTGCGCGTTAACTTCGGCGGCGTGACCTTCTTCTCCGGGGACCATCTCTACGCCGATAATACCGGCATTATCCTGTCCGAAGATCCGCTGGATATTGAGTAGTAAAACAGTCAGCGTGAACCATAAAAAAACCGCCAACAGCAATGTGGCGGTTTTTTTGTCCCTCGGGATTCGCGGTCCGTTGGGTGGTCTTGCAGCCTAATACCAAGGATCTTCATCATACTCTCGTTCAAACCTTGGGCAACCCCTGAGAATCTTTATAAAATCCTAATTATGTATGAATACCTTAACTCCACGTTTGATGCTCATTATGATGCAGCGTCCCTTTCCGCCATCTCGCAAATGGGCATCGGTCCAGGGAAAGGTATATTCACAACCGTAAAGCAGCCTATACCAAGGCTTGTGTCCACCGACTTATCACCGGTGGTGAACGGTGGAGCGGTTAGCTGCAGGGACCGCATAATGAAACGCTATTTATGTATCGCGTTCATTGTCGCCAGCGTACTCGTGGTAAAGAGTGATGAACCTGGTGGGTTTGTTGCTTATGCTATGACAGCGCAGGACAAGTAGCGTTAAGGCCGCCATTGGCGGCCTTTTTTATGGTTTGATTTCAGTGAGCGAAAACTATAAAAAAAGCCGGGTGGCGGCTTCGCCTGACCCGGCCTACTTTGTTCATCCCTATGGGAATCAGACTTCTTCCATACGTCCCAGCAGCGCCTGCAGGCGATCCTGCCAGCCGTTCTGCTGCTCGCGCAGCTGGTTGTTTTCGCGCTCCAGTTCTTCGCGGCTGTGCTGCGCATTCTGAACTTCCTGCGCCAGGCTGTTGTTCTTCTCTTTCAGCTCTTCAATTTCCATCTGCAGCAGCGTGATGGTGTCAATCGCCTGCTGTACTTTCGATTCCAGTTTCTCAAACACTTCTAAAGACATGATGCTACCTCTCCTGAATTGCAAGGCGACGCTTTAACATAAACGCGCACGACATATTCCATCGATTGTATGGAGCGCGGCGCTCTGTGTCCAGCGACACGCCGCGCAGATCGCGGTTTGCAACACTTTTAGGTCTGGTCCTGGTGCGTTCGCGTCATATACCCCTAAATTGTTAACTCATTCGTTAATGAAATGATTCAGCTCACATTCCGGCGCGGTTGTAAAAATGTGCTTTATGGCGCGAAAACGCTCATTTTATTGACACAGACCACACATTTTGATTTCGATATTTCTCGTTTTTGCTCGTTAACGATAAATTAACACTATGTCTACAGGACATCGTGGCTGTCACGGGCGGCCATGCTAACAATAAACATCAATTTCTTCAGGATTCCGATTATGAGTCAGACATCAACCTTAAAAGGCCAGTGCATTGCCGAGTTCCTTGGTACCGGGTTGTTGATATTCTTCGGAGTGGGTTGTGTCGCTGCACTGAAAGTGGCGGGTGCCAGTTTTGGTCAGTGGGAAATCAGTATCATCTGGGGTCTGGGCGTGGCGATGGCCATCTACCTGACTGCAGGGGTTTCTGGTGCACATCTTAACCCGGCGGTGACTATCGCACTGTGGCTGTTCGCGTGCTTCGACGGACGCAAAGTTGTTCCTTTCATTCTTTCTCAGTTTGCCGGCGCGTTTTGCGCAGCGGCGTTAGTTTACGGGCTTTATTACAATCTTTTCATCGACTTCGAACAGACGCATCATATGGTGCGCGGCAGCGTCGAAAGTCTGGATCTGGCAGGCATCTTCTCAACCTATCCAAACCCGCATATCAATTTTGTGCAGGCATTCGCAGTTGAAATGGTGATTACCGCTATTCTGATGGGCGTAATCCTGGCGCTGACCGACGACGGAAACGGCATTCCGCGCGGCCCGCTGGCTCCTCTGCTGATTGGCCTGCTGATTGCGGTAATTGGCGCATCCATGGGCCCACTGACCGGATTCGCGATGAACCCGGCGCGTGATATCGGACCGAAAGCGTTCGCCTTTATCGCAGGCTGGGGCGACGTCGCCTTTACCGGTGGCAAAGACATTCCTTACTTCCTGGTACCGCTGTTTGCACCGGTTGTCGGGGCTGCGCTGGGCGCATTTAGCTACCGCAAATTAATTGGTCGCCACTTACCGTGCGACACCTGTGTGGAAGAGGAGAAGGAGACGACTTCTACCGCACAACAAAAAGCTTCGCTGTAATCTGACTACGGGACACATACCATGACCGAAAAAAAATATATCGTTGCGCTCGACCAGGGCACTACCAGCTCCCGCGCTGTCGTAATGGATCATGACGCGAACATCGTCAGCGTGTCACAGCGCGAATTTGAACAAATTTATCCTCGTCCAGGCTGGGTAGAACACGACCCGATGGAGATTTGGGCATCACAAAGCTCCACGCTGGTCGAAGTGCTGGCGAAAGCCGATATCAGTTCTGACGAAATCGCCGCAATTGGTATCACCAACCAGCGTGAAACAACGATTGTCTGGGAACGTGAAACCGGAAAACCGATTTACAACGCCATCGTCTGGCAGTGCCGTCGTACTTCTGAAATCTGCGAGCAGCTGAAGCGTGATGGCATGGAAGAGTACGTCCGCAGCGCCACGGGTCTGGTGGTTGACCCGTATTTCTCCGGCACCAAAGTGAAGTGGATCCTCGACCACGTGGAAGGGTCACGTGAGCGTGCCAAACGCGGTGAGCTGCTGTTCGGCACCGTCGATACCTGGCTTATCTGGAAGATGACCCAGGGACGCGTTCACGTCACCGACTACACCAACGCCTCGCGTACCATGCTGTTCAACATCAACACCCTGGAGTGGGATGACAAGATGCTGGACGCGCTGGATATCCCACGCGCGATGCTGCCTGAAGTGCGTAAATCTTCTGAAGTGTACGGCCAGACCAACATCGGCGGTAAAGGCGGTACGCGTATTCCTATCGCCGGTATCGCCGGTGACCAGCAGGCGGCGCTGTTCGGCCAGCTGTGCGTTAAGGAAGGGATGGCGAAGAACACCTACGGCACCGGCTGCTTTATGCTGATGAACACCGGCGAGAAAGCAGTGAAATCAGAAAACGGCCTGCTGACCACCATCGCCTGCGGCCCACGCGGCGAAGTGAACTATGCCCTGGAAGGTGCGGTGTTCATGGCCGGTGCGTCTATCCAGTGGCTGCGTGACGAGATGAAGCTGATCAGCGATGCATTCGACTCCGAGTACTTCGCGACCAAAGTGAAAGACACCAACGGCGTGTACGTGGTGCCTGCATTCACCGGTCTGGGCGCACCGTACTGGGACCCGTATGCGCGCGGCGCGATTTTCGGCCTGACGCGTGGTGTGAATTCTAACCACATTATTCGCGCCACCCTGGAATCCATCGCCTACCAGACGCGTGACGTGCTGGAAGCGATGCAGGCGGACTCCGGCATTCGTCTGCACGCCCTGCGCGTGGACGGCGGCGCGGTGGCGAACAACTTCCTGATGCAGTTCCAGTCCGACATTCTGGGCACCCGCGTCGAGCGTCCTGAAGTGCGTGAAGTCACTGCGCTGGGTGCGGCGTACCTTGCCGGTCTGGCCGTCGGCTTCTGGCAGAACCTGGACGAGCTGCAGGAAAAAGCGGTTATCGAACGCGAATTCCGTCCTGGCATCGAAACCACCGAACGTAACTTCCGCTACAGCGGCTGGAAAAAAGCGGTGAAACGCGCCCTGGCATGGGAAGAGCACGACGAGTAAGAACTCCCCCCTCACCCTAACCCTCTCCCCAAAGGGGCGAGGGGACTAAAAACAGCCTCTCCCCTTTGGGGTGAGGGGCTCAGACCGCACCCTCCCCACTCTGTGATAAACTTCGTGCAATTCCTTTTGATTGTACGAGTACCTCATGAAACGTGAACTTGCTATCGAGTTTTCCCGCGTCACCGAAGCCGCCGCCCTTGCAGGCTATAAATGGCTGGGTCGTGGTGACAAAAATACCGCAGACGGCGCGGCCGTCCATGCCATGCGCATTGTGCTTAACCAGGTCAACATAGACGGTACTATCGTGATCGGCGAAGGCGAGATCGACGAAGCGCCGATGCTCTATATCGGTGAAAAAGTGGGTACCGGCAACGGCGATGCCGTGGATATCGCCGTCGACCCGATCGAAGGCACCCGCATGACGGCGATGGGTCAGGCCAATGCCCTGGCGGTGCTGGCTGTAGGCGATAAAGGCTGCTTCCTCAACGCGCCGGATATGTATATGGAGAAGCTGATTGTCGGTCCTGGCGCGAAGGGCGCTATCGACCTCAGCCTGCCGCTGGAAGAGAACCTGCGCAACATCGCCAAAGCGCTGGCCAAACCCCTTAGCGAACTTACCGTGACTATTCTGGCCAAACCGCGCCACGACGCCACCATCGCGCAGATGCAAAAGCTCGGCGTGCGGGTGTTTGCCATTCCGGATGGCGACGTTGCCGCCTCCATTTTGACCTGCATGCCAGACAGCGAAGTGGATGTGCTGTACGGCATCGGAGGCGCGCCGGAAGGCGTGGTATCAGCGGCAGTGATCCGCGCGCTGGATGGCGATATGCAGGCCCGTCTGCTGCCACGTCATGAGGTGAAAGGCGACAGCGAAGAAAACCGCCGTATCGGGGAAAATGAGCTGGCACGCTGCGAAGCGATGGGCATTGAGGCCAATAAAGTGCTCGCGCTGAACGAGATGGCTCGTAGCGATAATGTTGTCTTCTCGGCAACCGGAATTACTAAAGGCGACCTGCTGGACGGCATTACCCGCAAAGGCAATATGGCGACCACTGAAACGCTGCTGATCCGCGGTAAATCGCGCACCATTCGTCGCATTCAGTCAATCCACTATCTCGACCGCAAAGACCCGGACGTGCAGACGCACATTCTGTAAAACCGTTTGATCGATAGAGCTTTCCGGCCCAAAGGGGCTGGAAATCTCCCCGGTAAGTACGGAAGATAGAACAGAGAAACAGCACAGGAGAAGATCATGGCGGACTGGGTAACAGGTAAAGTCACAAAAATACAGTTCTGGACCGATGCGCTATTTAGTCTCACCCTGCATGCTCCCGTCCACCCGTTTAAAGCCGGGCAATTTGCGAAGCTGGGGCTGGATGTCGACGGCGAGCGCGTACAGCGCGCCTACTCATACGTTAACGCCCCTGATAACCCGGACCTCGAGTTTTATCTGGTCACCGTTCCGGACGGCAAACTCAGCCCGCGCCTTGCCGCCCTTAAGCCCGGAGACGAGGTGCAAATTGTGAGTGAAGCCGCCGGCTTCTTTGTGCTCGAGGAAATCCCTGACTGTGACACCCTCTGGATGCTGGCCACCGGTACGGCCATTGGCCCCTACCTCTCTATTCTGCAGTACGGCAAAGACCTGGAACGCTTTAAAAACATCGTGCTGGTTCACGCTGCGCGCTACGCTGCAGACTTGAGCTATTTGCCGCAGATGCAGGCGCTGGAACAGCAGTATGGCGGAAAGTTAAAGATTCAGACGGTGGTCAGCCGCGAAACCGTAGCAGGAACGCTGACTGGTCGCGTACCAGCGTTAATTGAAAGTGGTGCCCTGGAAGAGGCGGTGGGTTTGCCAATGAGCGCCGAAACCAGCCACGTGATGCTGTGCGGCAACCCGCAGATGGTTCGCGACACGCAGCAGCTTCTGAAGGATACCCGACAGATGACGAAACACCTTCGCCGCCGGCCGGGTCATATGACTGCTGAACACTACTGGTGATCAGCGGTACTTCACCTCAACGGTATTTTTACCGTATTTGTTTTCGCTCTGGGTGCCGATAAACGCGCCCAGATCGATAACCATCATCACGAAGATGACCGACGGCAGCAGCCTGCCCACCACCCACGGCAGGATGGACGGCAGCATCGCCCAGTTTCCCGCCACCAGCATCCACGCCAGAATAATCAGAAATGCCCACGCGCCGGAACGACCACGATCGTGCAGACGTTTCACCACCACGGCGGCCGTTGGCCATAGCAGGCAGACCAGCGCAAAGGCCGCCGTTTGCGTGCTTAGCCAGGCGTTATAAGCAACAAAAAACAGAAGCAGCATGGCGACAACCCACGTCACCATCCAGATCCAGAAATCACGGCGTCCAATACGCCCTTTGAATGAAAACAGCCACTGCTGTATGGTCATGTAAGGTTCCTTATTATCGTATTGCGCGCATTTTACCCTGGAGTTGTGACCTTTTGACAAGCCGACCAGATATCGTTTTAATCATGAGCACTTACGGCCAGGGGCAATGTTGATGAAAAGTTCGGCACGTTCTCTCTTCCTGTGTTTAGCACTGCTCAGCGCGGGTTTTCCCCTGCACGCCGCTGAAACGACGGCCCCGACCACCGCACCGTATCTGCTGGCGGGTGCGCCGTCGTTCGATCAGTCCATCAGCCAGTTTCGTGAAACCTTCAATCAGGCCAACCCAACGCTGCCACTGGATGAATTTCGCGCCATTGATGGTTCCCGCGATACCCCGACCCTGACCCGTGCAGCCAGCAAGATTAACGAGAATTTGTATGCCTCCACGGCGCTGGAGCGCGGTACGTTAAAAATCAAAAGCATGCAAATCACCTGGCTGCCGATACAGGGGCCGGAGCAGAAAGCCGCTAAGGCAAAGGCGCTGGAGTATATGAGCGCTGTGTTGCAGGCTTTTACCCCCGCGCTGACGAAAAAACAAAGCCAGCAAAAGCTGCAAAAACTCCTCACTGCAGGTAAAAACAAGCGTTACTACGCCGATACCGAAGGCGCGATTCGCTATGTTGTGGCGGACAACGGCGAAAAAGGACTGACCTTCGCAGTTGAACCGATTAAGCTGGCACTATCTGACACCCTCGGCGGGGCGAATTAATGACAAAAAGCAAAGCCTTTCGGGGGAAAATCTCTATACTGATTCACAGACCATGCTGCCCGTCAGGGTGGCCATATTCCTTAATTCGCTTATTTAGCGTGGAGAATTGAAATGCGACATCCTTTAGTGATGGGTAACTGGAAACTGAACGGCAGCCGCCACATGGTAAACGAGCTGGTTGCGAACCTGCGTAAAGAGCTGGCTGGCGTGACGGGCTGCGCGGTTGCTATCGCTCCGCCGGATATGTATCTGGATCTGGCTAAACGTGCCGCTGACGGCAGCCACATCGTGCTGGGCGCGCAGAACGTTGACGTTAACCTGTCTGGCGCGTTCACCGGTGAAACGTCCGCTGAAATGCTGAAAGATATCGGCGCGAAATACATCATCATCGGCCACTCTGAGCGTCGCACCTACCACAAAGAATCTGACGAGTTCATCGCGAAGAAATTCGCTGTGCTGAAAGAGCAGGGTCTGATTCCGGTTCTGTGCATCGGTGAAACCGAAGCAGAAAACGAAGCAGGCAAAACCGAAGAAGTGTGCGCACGTCAGATCGACGCGGTGCTGAAAACCCAGGGCGCGGCAGCGTTCGAAGGTGCGGTTATCGCATACGAGCCAGTCTGGGCGATCGGTACCGGTAAATCAGCTACCCCTGCACAGGCTCAGGCGGTTCACAAATTCATCCGTGACCACATTGCTAAAGCCGACGCGAAAGTGGCTGAGCAAGTGATTATCCAGTACGGCGGTTCCGTTAACGCATCCAACGCTGCTGAGCTGTTCACCCAGCCAGACATCGATGGCGCGCTGGTTGGCGGTGCATCCCTGAAAGCTGACGCTTTCGCGGTGATCGTTAAAGCGGCAGAAGCGGCTAAACAGGCGTAATGCTGTTGTGGCGGGTGGCGCTTGCGCTTACCCGCCCTACAAAATCGCTACAAACGACCTAAAACGCTAAACCACAAATAATCCAGCGGCAGCAGCACCAGATACGTGGCAATTGCCAGCGCCAGACAGAGCACCATCCCCGCCTTTGCAGGCACCTTCCCTAACCCCATCGCCACCACAATCGGCGACGCCTGATACGGCAGCAGCGGCGTGGAATAACCCAGTACCTGGATCATGATCACTGACAGCAAAGGGAAACCTGTCGCATCCGAAAAACTCTGCGCCAGGGTGGTATACAGCGCCGGAACGCCGTTGGCGGTCATAATAAAGTTGAGCGCGGTGGTAATACCGGTCAGCGCCAGGAAGCTGGTGAACGGTCTCTCTGCATCCAGCGGCATAATGCGGAGCAACGCCTCACCCACCGCCGTTCCAATCCCGGTTTGCGTGACGACAATCGCCAGCCCCAGAATACCGGCAACATAGATACAGGTACGCATATTCACACCGGCAGAAAACTCCTCGCCGGTGATAAAGCCCACGCGCGGCAGCATAACGATGACCGATGCTGCCAGCCCCGTCCACGCTGGTCCCACACCGTGCCAGCTCTCCGTCACCCACATCCCCAGCACTATCGCCAGCAGCCAGGCAAGACGCTTTTCATCCCGGCCCATGGGTTCAGATGACGTCTGTTCCTTCGGGGGTTTTGGATGACCGGGAAAAAGCCAGCAGATAAGGCCAATCAGGATCAGGCCTTTGAGAATACCCAGCACCGGCGTGTGCAGCAGCAGATACGGGACATAGTTCAGGTGGATACCGTACGAGCCTTCCGCCGCGCCGCTCATCACCAGGTTAGGGACGTTTGCAGGCAGGATCGTCGCCGAAAGCTGGAACGTCCCGAACCCCACCGCCAGCGCCAGACCAAACCAGGCGCGGGAGCCGTCAGCAATACCGGCGCGCTTTGCCATCGCGGCGACAATCGGCATCAGCAGCGCAATACGCCCCATATTCGACGGCATGACAAACGCCAGCGCGTAGCTCAGCACCACCACGCTCGCCACCATCAATACCCAGGAGTCGGTGAGCTTTGCGGACAGCGCCCGGGCGGCCCTGTCCGCCAGCCCGGTTTTGCGGATCGCCACGCCGAGCACAAAACCGCTGAACACCAGCCAGAAAGCCGACGAGGCAAAACCGCCAAAGATGACCTCAGGCGGAGCAATTTTCGCCGTCATCGCTGCGGTGAAGAACAGCAGGGCAGTGATAAACTCCGGCAAGAGCGACGTCGCCCATAGCACGATGGTGACGCCAACGATCAGCGAGGGCAGCAGCAGAGGATACGTTGACCAGAGCGACATACCTGTCTCCTGTAGAATTTTTCAGCAAGTCTACGGCGACAGGCAGGTTGAGTAAACGCTATTTATGGTGGGGTTACTTCAGGATATCGCATTGATGATCCTGCAATTCCTCTGCCGATGCGCGGTTCAGCATCAGCAGGTTGCGCTCCGTCGCCAGCAAAACAAACGAACCATCCGACTGCTGCGCCATCGCCAGCGCGAAGCGCCCCATATGGTCACGCGCTTCGGGCAGCTCTTCTGCCAGCATCATAAACGGGCTGCGCTGGACCAGCTCATTCTCCGTCACCCGACGAGCAAGATATTCATGCCCTTCCAGCCCACCCGGGAACGGGAGCCACTGAGTGGTGATTTCTCCCTGAGCCGCATTGAGCTTTTCGCGCACGTCCGGGCGCAGGCAGGAGATATGAATATGAAAATGATTCTGCGTACGGCCCGTCGGGGCGTTAATCGTCAGCGAAATGGCGCTGTCAGGTACCTCGGATCCGCGCTTCAGGGTCATAAAGCTTCGCGACTGCCAGGCCAGCCAGAAAAAGTTCGGCGTATGAGGTTCGGTCAACAGCGGACTTTCGGTGCCGTTGATGCGGTAGCTTGGCATCAGCAGATACTGCAGCGGCCCGTTGCGGTCTTTAAACACCACGTAGCCTGCATCTGTTTTCACCTGCGCACACGGCGCCGGATTACGGTGCTGGAGCTGATTCGGCACACACTGGTCGAGAACGATATGTCGCAACGCATTCGGATTACCCGCTTTCATCCAGTACACGCCACCCGCGACAAGGGCGATAACAATCAGGATCAGTAAGATAATTTTTTTCACAACGCGTTCCCTGTTTTCGATAGAGGCAAAAGAGTAACGCAAAATGATGACCAAATAAAAAACCCGGCGGATTTCTCACGCCGGGTTACCGTGTCATTGATTGATTTTTAGCGCTGGCTGATTTGATCGAAGGTGCCGCCGTTAGAGAAATGCTCTTTCTGCGCTTTCGTCCAGCCACCGAACACGTCATCAATGGTGAAGAGTTTCAGTTTAGGGAAGACGGTTTCGTATTTCTTCGCCACCGCCGGATCGCGTGGGCGATAGAAGTTTTTCGCCGCAATTTCCTGCCCTTCTGGTGAGTAGAGATACTTCAGGTAAGCTTCTGCCACCGCTTTGGTATCTTTTTTCTCAACCACCTTATCGACCACAGAGACGGTCGGCTCAGCCAGAATCGACTCGCTTGGGGTCACAATCTCGAATTTATCTTTGCCCAGTTCGTGGGTAGCCAGCAGGGCTTCGTTTTCCCATGCAATCAGCACGTCGCCAATTCCACGCTCTACGAAAGTGTTAGTGGCGCCACGTGCGCCGGAGTCCAGCACCTCAACGTTTTTATACAGCGCTTTTACGAACTCCTGCGCTTTGGCCTGGTCGCCATTGTTGTGATGCAGTGCGTAGCCCCACGCCCCCAGGTAGTTCCAGCGCGCGCCGCCAGAGCTTTTCGGGTTCGGGGTGATCACTGACACGCCAGGTTTGATCAGGTCGTTCCAGTCGTGGATCTGTTTTGGGTTGCCTTTACGCACGAGGAAAACAATGGTCGATGTGTATGGTGCGGAGTTATCCGGCAGGCGTTTGATCCAGTTTTTGTCGATGCGGCCACGCTCGGCAATAGCGTCGACATCGTAGGCCAGCGCGAGGGTCACCACGTCGGCTTCAATACCGTTGATGACGGAGGTCGCCTGTTTACCGGACCCACCGTGAGACTGGCGAACCACCACGTTGTCGCCGGTTTCCTGCTTCCAGTGCGCCGCAAACGCTTTGTTGTATTGCTCGTACAGCTCACGCGTCGGGTCGTATGACACGTTCAGTAACTGGATGTCCTTAGCCAGAACGCTGGTCGATGCCAGCAATAATGTTAAACCCACGCCCCATTTATTCATCGCCCAGCTCTCTTGTGTAGTGTTTTGATGATTGCAGCGTGCCAGAAACGGAATCGAGGATTAAAGAATAAAAAAAGATTGGCTATAACTTTGAGGAATAAAAAGACAAACACTGCGGACAAAAAAAGCCCGGTGGCGCTTCGCTTACCGGGCCTACGAACCGTGCTTTTATAGGCCGGGTAAGGCGAAGCCGCCACCCGGCACAATACAAACGCCGATCAGTACAGTTTTTTCGCGCAGTCCAGCCAGTCACCTTTGAACGGACGCTTCATGTTTTCAATGGCGTCGATGATGTCGTGGTGAACCAGTTTTTCGTTCTGAATACCGACGCAGCGGCCGCCGTGACCCTGCAGCAGCAGTTCGATAGCATATGCGCCCATACGTGACGCCAGAATACGGTCATAAGGACCCGGGGAACCACCGCGCTGGATATGACCCAGTACAGTTGCGCGCGTTTCACGTTTGGTTTCGGTTTCGATGTACTTCGCCAGCTCGTCAACGTCACAGATATGCTCGGTGATGGCCACGATCGCGTGTTTTTTTCCTTTCGCGATGCCCGCTTTAATTTCAGCCACCAGATCTTCACGGCTGAATTCCACTTCCGGAACCACCACGAATTCACAACCCCCCGCAATCGCCGCGGCCAGGGTCAGGTCACCACAGTAACGCCCCATCACTTCAACGATAGAGATACGCTGGTGAGAAGAAGAGGTGTCACGCAGACGGTCAATCGCTTCCACAACGGTACCCAGCGCGGTGAAGTAACCGATGGTGTAGTCAGTGCCTTTGATATCGTTGTCGATGGTGCCTGGCAGACCGATGCATGGGAAGCCCATTTCCGTCAGACGTTTTGCACCCATGTACGAGCCGTCACCACCGATAACCACCAGGGCGTCCAAGCCACGTTTCTTCATGTTCTCGATAGCCACTTCACGCACGTGTTCGTCACGGAATTCCGGGAAGCGCGCAGACCCAAGGAAGGTACCGCCACGGTTGATCATGTCAGACACACTGTAACGGTCGAGCTGTACCATACGGTCTTCATACAGACCCAGGTAACCATCATAGATACCAAAAACTTCCAGACCTTCCGTCAGCGCTGAACGGACAACCCCACGAATTGCCGCGTTCATGCCCGGCGCATCACCGCCGCTTGTCAACACACCGATTTTCTTAATCATGACTACCTCTGAACTTAGGAATGCAAAATTGAAATCTGTTGCCGGAAGAAACTTATCGACCAACGAATACTGCAAATAGTATATCAATCCCTTCCAGCTGAATTGATTCAGGTCAGACCAAATGGCGGTAATTTATACACAAAATGCCGGCCTGGCTCACTTTTTTACAACGAATTACGAAAGCCCCACATGTCCGGGTACAACCGAGCAGGGATCCTGGTGAATGATGACGTCTGAACCAGGAAAACGCTGCAATATCGCCTGCTCGACCTGCTCAGCAATAACGTGAGCCTGAACCAGTGGCAGGTTGTCTTCCATTTCAATATGAATCTGAATAAAGCGGGTCGGCCCTGACTGCCGCGTTCGCAGATCGTGTGCACCGCTGACACCAGGCCAGGAGGTCACGATAGAAAAAATTTCATTGCGTTCTGAGTCCGGGAGGGCGCGGTCAAGCAGTGATTGCACCGCTTCATACCCCATCCGCAAGGCGCTATATAAAATATAGATGCCAATCCCTAACGCAAACAACGCATCGGCCCGATGCCAGCCATACCAGGCCAGACCGAGCGCAATAAGAATAGCCCCATTCATCATAACATCAGATTGATAATGAAGCATATCTGCCCGTACCGCCTGGCTTTGCGTTTTGCGAACCACCCAGCGCTGGAACGTTACCAGAACAAGTGTGCATATAAGTGCAACGACCGTCACCACCACCCCTACGCCGGGATCGTTCATCGGCGTCGGCGAGACGAGGTGCTGAATACCGGTTAAAAAGAGGAACAGCGCAGACCCGGAAATGAACATACTTTGCGCCAGCGCGGCCAGCGACTCCGCTTTACCGTGCCCAAAGGTGTGCTCTTCATCCGCCGGCTGCAGCGAGTAGCGCACCACCAGCAGGTTGGTCAACGAGGCGGCAATGTCCATCAGCGAGTCTACCAGCGCCGCCAGAATACTGACCGAGCCGGTATACCACCAGGCAAAGATTTTAATCAGTAACAGGCTGGATGCCATGACGGTCGCCGCGATGGCGGCCCGGCTGACCAGTTTTCCATAGGATTGATTCATAAACGCTCCTGTCATGTCATGCCGCTAGTATAACGGAAGCAGGAGGGGTCTAAGGATGAATAAACGGTTAACAAATCAGAATGCGGGGTAAAAAAAACCCCCACATCATGTGGGGGAAGACAGGGATGGTGTCTATGGCAAGGAAAACAGGGTTTACTGGTTACTTCGGGTACTGCTATTGCTACTGAAAAACGTCGTTTCTGAGCTTCGCTGCATCCGTGCAACCTTACGCAGCTGGTCCATTCGCTGCTGATGTCTGGTGTTCAAAACCGCTTGCTGCTCAGGCGTTAGCAGATGGAACATCTGGTTGCGGACCTTCGCCATTTCAACCTGGCGAGCAACCTGTTCCTGTGCCATTTTTTCGGCCTGAGCGCGTACAGCGCTTTCGTCAAAATTTTCTGCGGTGACAAGGCGATGCATTGTCTCCATTTCGCTAACATTAACAGGGGGCTGGTCGTGTCGTGCCCTCTGCATCAGATCTCGCATCTGTTGACGCTGATGTTCGGTTAAACTTATGCCGTCAAACATATGGCTCTGGCTACTGTGCTGCGTTGTGTCCTCTTGTGAGGAACCGTTATCGCTGATGATAGCTACAGCAGCCTGGCTAAACGCACTGAACGCCAGCGTTGAGGCCATGACGGCAGCGGTAACTTTGCGCATCACTTGCTCCCAAAATCTTTCGTGTCGCGATTCAACGAGAGACAGTCTACGATTCAGGCTGCAAACATGCGTCAGGGGGTGTAAAACAACGTAAAGTCATGGATTAGACAGCCTTGATGTCGTAATTTCTGCCTCGGAGGTATTTAAACAATGAATAAAATCCTGTTAGTTGATGATGACCGAGAGCTCACATCCCTTTTAAAGGAGTTGCTCGACATGGAAGGTTTCAACGTCCTGGTTGCCCATGATGGCGAGCAGGCGCTGAGTCTCCTTGACGACAGCATCGATTTACTTTTGCTCGACGTCATGATGCCGAAGAAAAACGGTATCGATACGTTGAAAGAGCTTCGCCAGACACACCAGACCCCCGTTATCATGCTGACCGCGCGCGGCAGCGAACTTGACCGCGTACTCGGCCTGGAGCTGGGCGCGGATGACTATTTACCCAAGCCGTTTAACGACCGTGAACTGGTTGCCCGTATTCGCGCTATCCTGCGTCGTTCCCACTGGAGCGAGCAGCAGCAAAATACCGAGAACAGCTCACCGACCCTGGAAGTGGACTCCCTGAGCCTGAACCCGGGCCGTCAGGAAGCGAGCTTCGATGGCCAGACGCTGGAATTGACCGGTACGGAGTTCACCCTGCTGTATCTGCTGGCGCAGCACCTCGGCCAGGTGGTATCGCGTGAACATTTGAGTCAGGAAGTGCTGGGCAAACGCCTCACCCCGTTTGACCGCGCCATTGATATGCACATCTCTAACCTGCGCCGTAAGCTGCCGGAGCGTAAAGACGGTCACCCATGGTTTAAAACCCTGCGTGGTCGCGGTTATCTGATGGTTTCCGCTTCATGATTGGAAGCTTAACCGCCCGCATCTTCGCCATCTTCTGGCTGACGCTGGCACTGGTTTTAATGCTCGTACTGATGTTGCCAAAACTCGACTCACGCCAGATGACGGAGCTTCTCGACAGCGAGCAACGTCAGGGCGTGATGATCGAGCAGCACGTGGAAGCCGAGCTGGCAAACGATCCGCCAAACGATTTGATGTGGTGGCGCAGGCTGTTTCGCGCTATCGACAAGTGGGCTCCGCCCGGACAACGCCTTTTGCTGGTCACCAGCGAAGGCCGCGTGATTGGGGCCGATCGCAACGAAATGCAGATCATCCGCAACTTCATTGGTCAGGCGGATAACGCCGATCACCCCCAGAAGAAGAAATATGGCCGCGTAGAGATGGTGGGGCCTTTCTCCGTCAGAGACGGGGAGGACAATTATCAGCTCTACCTGATCCGTCCGGCGAGCAACTCCCAGTCCGATTTTATCAACCTGCTGTTTGACCGTCCTCTCCTGCTGCTGATTGTGACGATGCTCGTCAGCTCGCCGCTGCTGTTATGGCTGGCGTGGAGCCTGGCAAAACCAGCCCGTAAGCTGAAAAATGCCGCCGATGAAGTGGCGCAGGGTAACCTGAGACAACACCCCGAACTGGAAGCCGGACCGCAGGAGTTTCTTGCCGCCGGAACCAGTTTTAACCAGATGGTCAGCGCCCTCGATCGCATGATGACGGCCCAGCAACGTCTGTTGTCTGATATCTCACACGAACTGCGAACTCCGCTTACGCGCCTGCAGCTTGGCACCGCGCTGCTGCGTCGCCGCAGCGGTGAGAGTAAAGAGCTGGAGCGCATCGAGACGGAAGCCCAGCGTCTGGACAGTATGATCAACGACCTGCTGGTCATGTCGCGCAATCAGCAGAAAAACGCGCTGGTGAGCGAAACGGTGAAAGCCAATCACCTGTGGCATGAAGTGCTGGATAACGCGGCGTTTGAAGCGGAACAGATGGGCAAATCCTTCACCGTCAACTTCCCGCCGGGGCCATGGCCGCTGTATGGTAACCCCAACACGCTGGAAAGCGCGCTGGAGAATATCGTGCGTAACGCCCTGCGCTACTCGCACACGAAGATTGAGGTCGCCTTCTCGGTTGATAAAGACGGGATTACCGTTATTGTGGATGACGACGGTCCTGGCGTCAGCCCGGAAGACCGCGAACAGATTTTCCGTCCGTTCTACCGCACCGACGAGGCGCGCGACCGTGAATCCGGCGGTACGGGATTAGGCCTCGCGATTGTGGAAACCGCCATGCAGCAACACCGTGGCTGGGTGAAAGCCGACGACAGCCCGCTGGGCGGGTTGCGGTTAACGCTGTGGCTGCCGTTGTATAAGCGTTCGTAATCCCCCTCACCCCGGCCCTCTCCCCAAAGGGGCGAGGGTGAAAAGACCGCACCAAGCCGTCCCCTCTCCCCTTTGGGGAGAGGGTTAGGGTGAGGGGTGCCGTTATTTCCCCCACAATCTCCGCGAATTATCTTCGATCTTGCCGTGTAAACGCCGCTTCTGCATCGTTCTCGTCCAGCTGGTCGATAATCCCGCCGCCGACAGCAGGCGATGATATTGCTCGTCATCAAACGGCATATGCCAGGCAATGGCGCAGGCGTCATAAACAGACACCTCACTCAGACGTGATGCCAGTTCCAGCGGCGCATCCGCTGACACCTGCCCCGCCAGCACCACCCGGTACAGCCAGCCGGTTTTACCCGTGTTTTGCAGTTGAGCCGACATGTCATGAATGCCGAAATGGAAGTTGAGCTTGAAGCACGGCGAGCGCGGTTGGGTGACCTGGATCAGGGCATCGCCCCAGCGGTAGATATCGCCAATAAACACGTTCTTTTCAGTCAGCCCTTCGGTGGAGAGGTTCTCGCCAAACGCGGGGGCGACAAAGAGGTCCGCCTGCTCGGGGAACTCGGTTCTCCAATGCTGATAGTGTTCGCGCGGGTAGTGACACAGCGCGCGATCGGGTCCGCCGTGGATTTTCTTTTCGGCCTGCTCGTCACCCGCAAGTCCGAGGTCGGTTAACATCAGCTCGCCGTCGACCTGAATTTTGGCGATGGCACTCGGGCGGCTGCCGTCGTACTCCCTTACCTTGCCTGTAAATACATTCACCGGATAATGCATCGCTGCTCCTTTCTGCAGATACAAAAAAAGCGAGTCATCAGACTCGCTTCTCACAGGCATCAATGCAACCTTATTTTTTCGCGGCGAAACGCGCTGCTGCTTCGTCCCAGTTCACCACGTCCCAGAACGCTTTGATGTAGTCCGGGCGACGGTTCTGGAATTTCAGGTAGTAAGCGTGTTCCCATACGTCCAGGCCCAGGATTGGGAAACCGGATGCGCCAGAGATCGCTTCACCCATCAGCGGGGAGTCCTGGTTAGCGGTAGAAACCACGGCCAGTTTGTCACCTTTCAGTACCAGCCACGCCCAGCCAGAGCCGAAACGGGTGGCAGCGGCTTTTTCGAATTCCGCTTTGAAGTTGTCAACGGAACCAAAATCGCGCTCGATAGCCGCTTTCAGGTCGCCCTGCAGAGTGGTACCGGTTTTCAGGCCTTTCCAGAACAGGCTGTGGTTCGCGTGACCGCCAGCGTTGTTGCGCAGAACGGTTTTCTTGTCTGCTGGCAGTTGGTCCAGCTTGGTGATCAGCTCTTCAACAGGCAGGTTAGCGAACTCTGGCAGGCTTTCCAGCGCAGCATTCGCGTTGTTCACATAGGTCTGGTGGTGTTTAGTGTGATGGATTTCCATCGTCTGCTTGTCGAAATGCGGTTCCAGTGCGTCGTAGGCATACGGCAGGGATGGCAGTGTATAACTCATAATCCTCTCCATTATTGTCGGGCGGCACAGCTGTTAATGCCGCGTAAGCAGTTGGTTCATTATAGTTAATTAAATGATATTGAAAATGATTATCAATGCCGTAGTTTTTATAAGGTTATTCATTTTCTGACCAAAGCTAAAAGGGTGAATGGGATCAGGACGTTAATGGACTTCTACCGCCTTATTGCCTGCCGCAATCTCACGCCTGCTGCTCAGCGTAAAGGCTGACACCACCGTAATCGCCAGCACGAAACAGCCCAGCATCAGGTACGTCTCCTGGAAGCCGATTCGGTCGTACATATTACCGGCAAAGGCAGAAAGGAAAATCGCCGCCGACTGCTTGGCAAACTGGAAGCCAATCAGGTAGATAGTGGCCGACAGACGGGTGTCAAACACCCCGGTGATGTATTTGAACGCCCCCACCAGCAGGAACGGCACCTCCAGCGCATGCAGCATCTTCAGGGCAATCACTTCTACAGCGGTGGTGGCAAATGACGAGCCGATAATGCGCGTCGCCATTATCAACCCGGCGATTAGCAGCGTGTTTTTCGCGCCGATACGGTTAATGATCCACGGCGAGCAGAACATGATGATGGCGTTACAAATTTCCCCGGCCGTCGTCGCAAAACCAAAAGCGCGGGTTCCCTCCTGAGGCGTCGCGAAGAAGGTTTTGAAGAAGGTGGCAAACTGCTGGTCGAAGACGTCATAGACGCAGGCCACGCCAATCACGTACAGGATAAACATCCACATTCTGCGCTGGCGAAACAGGTTAAAGACGGTTCTGGCTGTAATCTGCGGCTGGTTGGCGCCCAGGGCGTTCATTACCTGCGCCGTCTGGTTGGGCTTCGGCTTCGCGACCACCAGCAATAGCATCAACAGCAGCGCCGCCCCCGAACCCATCCAGAAGACATACGACGGATCGATGCCGAACAGGATGCCCCCCGTTGAGGCGCACAGCCCCCAGCCAAGACAGCCGAACATGCGCGCCTTGCCGTATTCAAAGAAGCTGTTGCGGCTTACGCGTTCGATATAGGCCTCAATCGCCCCCGATCCCGCCGAGAAAACAAAGCCGATGTACAGCCCGCCGCTCAGCGCACCCAGCCAGATATTGGTTTTCAGCAGCGGTGCGAAAACGTACAGGAAGAAGGGGGCAAACAGAAACAGCAGCACGGAGATAATCCACAACAGATGTTTTTTTAACCCCAGCTTGTCCGAAATCACCCCCAGCACCGGCTGGAAGGCGATAGCCGACAGCGAGATGCAGGAGAAAACAATCCCGGTATGGGTTTTGTTTAGCCCGATGATGTCCGACAGCCAGATGGGCAGGAACGGAAAGCAGGTGGCCATGATGAAGAAGTAGAGAAAGAAGAACAGCCCGAAAATCCAGAAGTTAGGGTTGTCTTTGTGGGTACAGGTTGTTGTGTTCATTATTTTTGTCCTCAACGGAGGGCCGGGTCTCCGGCCCGTCACCCTTACACGCGTTCCACGCCAATCAGAATGGCGGTTTCCGGATCCAGAATCGGCAGCGCAATCCCGGCCTGCATCAGCCACTCACCGCTCACCGTTTGCGGCGCGTCCATCCACACCGGCAGCCTGCGCATGGTGTGCCCACCCTCACCCGTAATCTGAATATTCGGGTGATCGAGCAGCGTGATGCGGTACTGCGCGCTGGCTTCTAACCCCGGCATACGCAGCGGCATCATCAGGGTGTAATCCGGCATCGCGAGCTGGCTGACCATAAACAGTCCGTACGTCTTATCTTCGCTCACGATGCCCTGCGCCATCGTGGTGGCGTCCGGCATATCCACGCGCCACTGGGTACCGCGATGGATCACCTCGCGCCACTGCTTGTGCAACGCGGCATAGTGACGATATCCCTCGCGCTCTTTCTCATCCACGGTGAGTGGATCCAGCTCCAGCCCCATATGGCCAAACAGCGCCGTCAAACCGCGGAATTCAATGCTGTGCTGGCGGAAGGTGGCATGACATTTATGATGACCGATATGCGCGCCCATCACTTCCGGCGGGAAAAAATAGCTCATACCGCGCTGGATAGTGTTTCGCTCCAGCGCATCGTTATTGTCGGACGCCCAGAAGCGGTGGCAGCGGGTCAGGACCTCATAATCGATTCGTCCACCACCAGAGGAGCAGGATTCGAATTCGATGTGCGGGAAGCGTTCTCCCAGCACGTCTAACAGACGATAAAACTGACGGGTTTGAGCGTCGGCCGCGGCTTTGCCGTTATGTCCCGGCTGCACCAGCTCGCGATTCATGTCCCATTTCACGTAGTCGACCGCATGCTCGCCCAGCAGCCAGCTCATGCGCGTCAGCAGGTAATCAAACGCGTCCGGAATGTTCAGGTTAAGCACCAGTTGGTGTCGCCCGGTCACCTGGGGGTAGCCTGGCAGCGCCAGAACCCAGTCAGGGTGCGCGCGATACAAGTCAGAATCGGGGTTAATCATCTCCGGCTCAACCCAGATGCCAAACTCCATGCCAAGCTGTTTGACGTGGTTGATCACCGGCGTCAGGCCATCAGGGTATTTTTTTTCGTCCAGATACCAGTCACCCAGCGCGGCACGATCGTCGTTGCGGCCTTTAAACCAGCCGTCGTCAATGATAAAGCGTTCCACGCCCAGCGCTGCGGCCTCGTCGGCCATACGCATGATGTAGTCCGGGTCGTGACTGAAGTAGATCCCCTCCCAGGTGTTGAGGTGGACAGGACGCGGTTTGTTTTCCGGAAAGCGGATGACGTTGTCGCGCAGGTAACGGTGGAACTGCTGGCTCATGCCGTTCAGGCCCTGCGCGGAGTAGCTGGCATACAGGCGCGGCGTCCAGAGCGTGTCGCCATCTTCAATCGCCACCTCACCCGGCAGGTAGAGCGCTTCGGCCTGAATATAACGGCGACCATCGGTTTTCGCTTCCGCGCGCAGGCGGTGGTTGCCGCTCCAGCCCAGATGCACACCCCAGACGTCGCCGTGCATTTCACTGAACGATGGCGTACCCGAAATCAGCGCCGGGAAGTGTTCGTGGGATGTTTTACCCCGGCGATTTTCAATCACGAAACTGTCGTGCTCAAGCATGACGCGGTGCGGCTGAAATTCACGGATCCAGCGTCCGTGGAAGGCCAGCACCTCCCGCGCTCGCTCAGCGACCGGCAGCGTGACGGCGAAACGGTCCACCTGCCACGCCTGGGATTTCAGGTTGGTTAAGCCATGACGCACCGCCAGCACGCCGCTGGCATCCAGCGCCATTTCGCTGGTCAGGCGCAGGCCCGCATGTTCATCTTCTGCCGTAATTGTCAGGGTTTGTCCCTGCTGCTGTACGTCCGTGGTGGTGAAAACCGGGGAACCGTCCAGCCCCTGCCGGTGCCCCTCAATGCCGGGCGATCCAAACAGGCCGTGCCCCAGTTCAGCCATCAGCGTGACCGGAGAATCAACGTCCAGCCTGCCGTTGGCCACCGGACGTGCGAGCGTAGCGACATCCTGCGGCGAAAAGTGGTGAAGGTGCGGCCCCCAGTAGAGAATTTCTGCAAACGGGTGCGTTTTAATCACCACATCTACCGTGTCGCTTACAAGTCGTAAAATGGGATCGTGCATCAGACATCTCCTGTCATCGGAATGACCTGAGTGTTGATCCGAAACGTTTCGGACACAAACCAAAACGTTTCGGATCTGTGATCGGGTTTGGAATTTTACGAGATTTAAGCCGTCTGGCCCGGGAAGAACTCCGGCTGCCAGAGTACCTGAAGCGCGTCGATATCGTCGCCATTAATCAGCTGGCGCACCATATCGGCAATCTGCTTCCCGACGCCCTGACGGGTAGACTGGATCACTGCCGCCACGTCGATATCAACAATGCTGTCCTGGGGTAAGCCGTCGTAGACCACCAGCGAGACGGCGTTTTCGCCAGTAAGGCGTCCCATCTGCGCCAGGGCCATTGCCGCGCCGTCGCCGTGGGTGTTGCAGTCGGTAATGATGGCCGTGGGAGGCTGCGGCAGAGCGAGCAGCGCTTTCGTGGTGGCATACCCCATGCGGCGCGAAGGGGGCATGGCGCGCAGCCACTCGCTGGACAGCCCGGCTTCCCGTAACGCGTCCAGATAGCCCTGGCGACGCTGGGTGATAAATGCCTGATTGTTGCTTTCTCCCAGTAGCGCAATGCGTTGATGCCCTTTCTCGATCAGCCAGCGGGTGGCGTGATACGTGCCGGCATAGTTGTCGAAATCGAACCACGCATACGGCTGCGGCAGCTGGCTGCGCCCGAGCGCCAGAAACGGGAACCCGGCGGCCTGAAGTTGCTCAAGACGCGGATCGTGATCCAGCGTATGCGCCACAATCAGCGCATCCACGCGCCGGCTTTGGACCATGCGCATATAGCTGTGCTTGTCCGCCAGATCATCATCGGCGATGAGCAGTAAGTCGATTTCATGTCGTGCCAGTTCGTGGCTAATTTCGCCGACCATGTCCATAAAAACGCTGTTATTGAGCGGAACAGGATGCACCGGAAAAACGAGCCCGACGGCGTCAATTTTGCCCATCTTCAGGCGGCGGGCAAACGTATTTGGTCGATAGCCACGGCGCTGGGCCTCCGCTTCCACGCGGGCGCGCGTCTCGGCGGAGACGTCATCATACCCGTTAAGCGCCCGGCTGACGGTGGTGACAGACAGCCCCAGTTCTTTAGCAATAGCTTTAAGCGACATGATTTTCCGTATCTTCGTTAATTTTGTTCCGCCACCAGCAGCGCGTAGGTGTCTGGCTCCAGGGCTTTAAAGATATGCGGCTGGTCTGCGGGGTAGCAAATGTAGTCCCCTGCCCCAAGCTCTTCCGCGGCGTCGAGCAACCCGACCAGCGCGCGTCCCTGCGTCACAATAATATGTTCAACCGAGCCAGGTGAATGTGGCTGAGAGAGACGATCGGCACCCGGTTGGGTCATCAGAAGGTAGATATCACGGCGTGCACCGGGGGGGCATGCCGCCAGCAAAATGGCTTCGTAGTTCGCCTGCCCGGCGACCACTTTCGTCCCCTCGCCGCGGCGGATCACCTGCGTGGTCGGAAGCTGTGGCTCAAGCAAGCGGGCAAAAGGAATATCCAGCGCCACGCAGAGCGACCACAGCGTTTCCAGGCTAGGGTTACCGTTGCCGGACTCCAGCTGGGAAAGTGTGGATTTAGCGATCCCGGCACGACGGGCAATTTCCGCCAGTGAAAGTCCGGTTCGCAGGCGTTCTCGCACCAGACTTTTGGCGATCACGCTGATTGGCTGCGTCATAAAACGGCCTCTTGTTCTATAAATCGAACGAATCGTTCATCTTGAAAAACAGTTCAGTTGCGTTCATTATAATGGATAAACGTTCGATATGGCTAAAATTGTATGAAGCATCATCTCTCTTGTCTGAAAGGCGACACCATTAAAGCGATCGTCCTGGTTTGCCTCGCGGTCGGCGTGGTCGGGATGTCATACGGCTCCCTGGCAATGGCCTACGGTTTTCCGGTCTGGGTCCCGTTTGTGCTCTCTATTACCGTGCTCGCGGGCGCGTCCGAATTTATGTTTATTGGTATTGTGGCGAGCGGCGGTAACCCGCTGGCAGCGGCGGCGGCGGGGTTGCTGGTCAACGCGCGCCATGTGCCGTTTGGCGTGACGGTGCGTGAACTGGTGGGCAAACGGGGGCTGAGCCTTCTTGGCTGCCACATCATGAACGACGAAAGTGTGGTGTTTGGCCTGTCGCAGAAAACGCCCGAACAGCGCAAGGCGGCCTACTGGCTATGCGGTTTAGGGGTGGCGATTATCTGGCCACTGGGGGCCCTGCTGGGCGCCATGGTCGGCAAATTGCTCCCGGATCCGGAAACCATTGGCCTGGATGCGGTCTTCCCGGCCATATTGCTGGCACTTGTGGTTCCCGCGTTTAAAAACCGTACCACGCTCATCCGCGCCTGCAGCGGTGCCGTTCTGTCGCTGGCCGCCGTGCCGTTTGCCCCGGTGGGCTTACCGGTTCTGCTCTCTTTACTGGGTCTCGCGGCGAGGAAAAAATAATGGGAAATATGACGTTTTTTATTCTTGGTATCGCAATTTTGTCTGCGGGAACCTATCTGATGCGTCTCGGCGGGGCGAAACTCGGCAGCAGGCTGGCATTATCGGAGCGTTCACAGGCGCTGCTGTCAGATGCGGCAACGGTGTTGCTATTTTCCGTGGCGCTGGCGACCACCTTTTATGAAGGTGACCATTTTGCCGGCATGGCACGCGTATTGGGTGTCGCATTTGCGGTGTTTCTGGCCTGGCGAAAAATGCCATTAATTGTGGTCATCATAGCGGCAGCAGTGGTCACCGCGCTGCTGCGTGTGGCGGGGATCCACTAAGAGTAATGCCCGGCATACTCCTCAGCCGGGTATCAAAAGGATTATTGCGCTGGAAGGGTATCGACGCTCAGCGTCAGCGTCTCGGTAAGATCGGTGGCGTTGGTCACGCTGAAGGCTTTCTCTGACAGGTAGGTCGTCACCATCATGGTCGCGGTGAACTGCTCTCCCGCCACTTCTATCCCGTTAACGGCAGCCAGCGCTTTTTCTGGCGGCAACGTCACTTCTGGCGTCCCGCCCTGAACCACCACCGCACCAATATCGACAGCGGCCAGTTGCACACTCTTCCCGTCCATGCGGCCATCCTTGAATGCGATCTTCATCGCGCCGTTATCGGTGTATCGCCAGGCCCTGTTTTGTCGGGCAGCGCCGTTGATGGAGATCCGCATTTTACGCGCATCCGGACACATCACCGACACCCTCAGTTCCCGCGTTACCGAAGCATAACCGTTATAAACTTTGCCCACATGTTCAGCAGAACCCTTTCGCATATCGTCTTTACGATAACGACCGTAGTCGATTGTCTTTACGGCGGACATCATTTTGCATTCGCCATCATCGGCCTGCGCGGCTGCCGGTCCGCAGAGCAACACGACCAACATCACGTACTTATGAATGTTATTCAAAGACACTTCCCTGTCACCTCTTCGTAGAATGTATTCGGTTCTTCCTCCGGCAGGGTATACGTCAGCTTGCAACGCTCTCCCTCCACCGTCGCGAAGAGCTGCTGGTTGGCGGAGATATCGTTCAGGAAGATCACGCCGTCTTCGGGTGCCGTAGTGATGTATTCACCCGCTTCGTCCACAATCGGAATACCTTCCGGTAGCGGCGTACCGTCCGCGCGGCTGATAGTCAACAGCACGCGGCGCTGGCTTAGCATCTCAAACTCCCACTTCGCCACTGCGCCATGAGAGGCCTTGATCGCCGTTCTGCCGTTTCTGACATCCAGGTTGCCAGGCAGCTTTTCGGTGTTGACCTCAATCGTGCTTTCGTGGAACGGGGACAACACCGGGATCACCGCCTGGCCCCATTTATCCGTCCATACCGGGCCACGCGTAGTGCCAATCTCAACGCCTGCCACCGGTTTATCCAGCTTAGCGATGGCATAGGTGTCAGCCACGCGATAAGGCGAGAAAGTCACGCCGTCGCCGTGCGCCACAATCCCGCCGCTCAGCGACGCGGAGTAGTTGGTATTGCTGTTGTTATCGCCTCCTGCCGCCAGCGCCAGGCTGGTGTAATGCAGATTGCTGTTCAGTGAGCCGTCCCAGCTGGTGGTGTTTTCATCATGATCCTGGGAGACGCCAAGCGCGTAATCGTTCGCCTCATTAAGCGATCCCATCGCACGCGTGCCGCAGGAACGCTTGCCTTCGCCCTCACGATACCAGGAGCTGGTGCTGACGCCGGTACGTCCGAGCGGGATCGACACATTCACGTAAAACAGATCGTTATCACTGTCGTCGTTACGGCTGACATCCGATTCCCAGTTCACGCTTACGTTGAAGTATGTGAAGCTTTGCGACCATGAAGAGACAAAACGGCGGCTATCGTTTTCGCTGTTCCAGCTCTTGTTGCGGTAAAAGCTAAGAGAAAAGTGGCCGAGTGTGGTGTTGGACCAGTTAATACCGACATTGGTGTCGTATTTGGTTTGCGACATATCGTCGTCATCCCCGTAAAGCTCCGTCATTTCACGGTAACCCGGCGTGCCGTAGCTGCCGCCCATTGAAATGCCGATGCCCCACGGCAGCGCATAGCCTACATCCAGCGTCGTTTTGTTGCCCTTCGTTTGCGTCTGGTTGTCTAACGACGCCAGAAAACCGAGCGAGGCATACAGGTTCTGCATCGGCGTGGTATCGAGGTTGCCGGAGAAACCGTAATAGTGGTTATTCGCCATCAGCATACCGGCGACGACATTCATGCGCCTGTTGATGGACCAGCCGTTGTTGGCAGAAACCACCCACGGTTTTTCGAGGCGCGATTCCATGTCGTTTTCAACACGGCCTGCCGCCAGGGTAAAGCCCGGCGCACGTCCCACGTGGCTGCTGCGGAAAGTACTCGCCGCCACGGTAAAGCGGTTTTCGCTGCCGTCGGTCTCGGTCACCGTGACGTTCAGGTCGGTGTTGAGGTTAGACAGCGGTACATCGTCCAGGTTAAACGGCCCGGCAGGCACCAGCGTCGAGTAAATCAGCTGTCCGCCCTGGCGAATATCGACACGGGCCTGAGGGTTTCGGGCGATACCGCTCACTTCCACGCCCGTACCTGCCAGCGGCACAAGCGCGTTATCTGGCATCATCTGTACACCGTATATCACCGGAATACTGAAGCGGCTATTGGCCACGTTAATCTGGCCGCCCTGTACCATCAGGCCATAATCGGTGAAGGTACGCTGGGCGTAGGTATTGAGTGAGGAAAAGTCGAAGCGCTGATCGCTGCCGTCGCTGATGAACTGCGTGCTGCGTACAATCCAGTCCCCGGCGTTAAAGCCCAGTTCTAAACTCGACTGGAAACGGTCTGCGTTGTTGTCGTCATACTGGTTGTGGGTACCGAACATGGCGTAATTCAGCATTGCCGCACGGCCACCCTGCACTTCCACCCGTTGACGTCCGAAATCAGGATCCAACGCTTCCGGAGGAACCACAACTGTTATTTCTTCAATCTCCGGGGAAGACTGAAGAGTCGACCCGGGCCAGTATTGACTAATTTGAGGGCAGGTGCCCTGTGCGGTTTTCTTAATCAGGCCCGCATTTTTCAGAAACTCGTCATTAATACAGGGCGTACCTTCTTCATTAAATTTCACCGACATAAGCGTACGCTGATTACCGTTAATATTAACGGTCACGTTATGGTTTCCGGGAGCAAAACGGGCAGCCATGGAATAGTATTCAGCAATGGCTGGATCAAGACCGTGGGATTTTAACGCTTCGGTGTCAAATTTCGCCCGGTCTGACTCCACTGGTTCATTCGCTATAGGGTTTATTTCCGCCCGACTATTAAAAGCGAGCGCCGTAAAGCAAAACGCCAGCATTCCCTTTTTACAGGAAACCGTTAACATGACGACTCCATGCGCTGAGATATAAGTTGTTATTCTTTCAGATCAGTAAGATAACTTTGCACTTGATAGCCATAACGGGATACAGGATATATTTCAATCTGTTTTTCTGCCGACGTTATTTTCGTTTTCGCGCTCGCTGTCATTTTTTCACCCGGCAAAATATACGTCTTAGCGAATTGAACCGTCGTACCGGATGGCAATAATTTAGCTTTTTGTTCCATGCGAACAACGTAAGGGGTTTTATTCTCGACAGTGACGTTGCCGTTGTTCATTTGCCATGTTAAGTCTTTCCAGGGTTCGAGATTAACCGCCAGCCCGGCCGGGCGAATAATAACGGGCAAATTCTGGCTGAATGCGACTTTTACTTTATTTTTTTCATGCTGCGGAATAGCGGTAAAAATAACGCGCTTGATGTGTTCCACCTTCAGCGGCTCCGCGCTGTTTTTCAGTACAAAGCGCACGCGCTGGGTTTTGCCCGCGTCTACACGTACCACCGGCTGTGTCACAATCAGGCCAGGTTTTGGGTCGTCGGGTAGATCAACCAGTTTGGTATACAGCAATTGGGCGTCGGCATCCGTGTTTTTAACGTCCATACTGGCGCCCTGCTCGTCTTCTTTAACGATCAACAGTGGGGTTTCTGGCACCATTCCAGCAGCCAGTGTATTAAACGAGGCTAACAGGCAGGCACAAATCAGCGTTCTTTTCAAAAGCAGCATAATAGTAGTCCAGTAATACTGAAAAACACTCCACAGATGTGGAGTGTTCATTTTGAGGCTATTACAGATAAACCAGCTCAACGTTGGTTAAACCGTCCAGCGTTAATTCGTCGGTAATATTCAGCTCGCCAGCGGGGTTGATCTGCGCCACGATGCCGACATTAAAATTAATCTGTTTCAGCGCAGCAGGTGTATCAGCACCGGAATCTTTGGTGAAAGAGTAGGTCTCACTTTTATCCGTAACAACCGGCAGATAATGGATTCCGGATTTGATATGCCAGCCCGAAGTCGCGGTAGCATCCTGTGAAAATACGGGGTATAGCGTCGCACCCGTATCGTCTGTCGCGGTACCCTTATCCCTTTGAATACCCATGGCATAAGCACCGATCTTCTTACCGTTAAACATGCCCAATCCTGCTGTACTTTGAGAGGTTAACAAAAACTCAGGATCGCTAAACTCGGTAGACAAATATTCGGTTGGCGCGGAGTCCGCATGCGCATCGTTAAACGTCACACCAACACGCGTAGGGGTTTCGCAGGTAATAGAAATAGGGATAATTTTAGTATCCGGAAGAGAGGTTACCGTGTTGTAGTTTAAAGACGTTGCTTTAACCGTACCAAAATCCGCACTACTACCGCCGCTGACAACAGAAGGCGTACAGGAGGATGGAACAACTTTACCGCGCACCTGAAGATCAAGGCTGGTTCCCGCCATTGCCGAAGACGCCGCGACAGCCAGCACGGAGGCCAGCACCCCTTTTTTAAACATCGCGTTCATTTTATTTCCTTATGTGAGTGAAATACAAAACAAACCAAATAATGAATATCTGGTCTGGATATCAGCACTACAAAATTTGCGTCTGGAAAATAGCACCACAAATTAACGCGAACAATAATTCAAAATGATTTTAGGATTTGCGCCTGAGGAAATCCTAAGAGCTGAAAATTATTCATATTTTTATTGAATATATAATTGATAAATATATGTAGGAATCTGGCCTGACCCTCTATTAAAACTGTGTATTAATATGATTAATTTCAAACAAAGGTAACCAAAGAGGGGAAATTTTTACAGTTATTGTTTCGTTAATAAGAAAATGCCTGGAAGATGTGCGGGAGAATAGAGGAAGGAGTCGTGGAAGTAAACCTGTCCCGGCTCCGAAGAGCAGGGACAGCGGCAATATCACTTATTTGTTCAGTTCAGCGGTCATGTGAACGCGGTTACCCGAGAACGCCTGAGTAATTTTGTAAGATGATGCGCCCGCTTCCTGAGCCTGAGCCGCGATTTTCGCTTCTGCGCCGTCAATGGTAGAGGCGGTTGCAGTCACGGTCTGCGCAGCGAAAGAACCGAAAGAAGCAGCCAGAGCGATTACAGCGACAAAAGTTTTGATGCTTTTCATGATTTAAACCCTTTCATTAAGTTGTTTAGATAAGGCACCGTGCCTTGATGTGATAAATAGTAGACCTCATCACGAACAACTAAAAGCGGAAGGATTTGCTATTATCATTCAAAATTACTGATCAACTATTAATCGCTGTGGATGGGTATAAATGGTTGCCCTTCCCGGCTTGCAGAAGCCCACCAGCGTCAGGTTGCAGCGCTCCGCCACCTCTACCGCCAGCGTGGTTGCCGCCGATACGGCAAACAGGATCTCCACCCCGCACATCGCCGATTTTTGCACCATCTCATAGCTGGCGCGGCTGGAAACAAGTGCGGCGCCCTGCAGCCAGACCTCACTTTCCCGCGCACGACGACCCAGCAGCTTATCCAGCGCCACGTGGCGGCCCACGTCCTCATGTCCCCCGGCGATATCGCCCGATGGCAATACCCACGCTGCCGCGTGCGTGCAGCCGCTCAGCTGGCCGATGGGCTGAACATCGTTGAGATGCTCAAGCGCATGGTCGAGGTGTGCCAGATTAAAGGTCTGCGTGAACGACAGAGGTACAACAGGCTTGCCAATATCGTTGAGCTGCTCAACACCGCACACGCCGCAGCCGGTGCGCCCGGCCAGTGCGCGACGGCGCTCTTTTAATCCCATAAAGCGGCGGCTGGAGAGTTCGATTTGCACCTCAAGGCCGTTGCATGCCTGCACCACGTCCATGCCGTAGATCTCCTGCGGGTGCTCAATGATGCCTTCCGAAAGGGAGAATCCTGTCGCGAACAGTTCGAGATCTTTTGGCGAAGCCATCATCACCACATGCGAGATGCCGTTGTAAACGAGTGCAACAGGCACCTCTTCCGCCAGATAATCAGGCGTGGCGTGGGCAATGTGGGGCGGCCTGTGTACCGACAATTCCACAATGCCGGCAGGCAGGGGTGATGAATGAGGGGCACGATTTTGTTTAGACACAGCGCTATTCCTGAACAACCACGAAGGTAAGCCTGCTATTGCAGCACAAACCACAGGCTTTACGCATAGTATGGATCAACTATTCGGCAACCATTCTCCTACTCATTCAGAAGGGGTGCAACCTGGCGCCCGCTACACCGCTTTAACATGCAGCGCTGTTAATGTGATCAATATCACACTTTATAATCAGCATGGTGATAATACGTTCACTTTGTATTAACGCCATTAGAACAGCGGTACCAACATTGTGGTATTCTGATGATATCCCTCGTGGAATTGAGGGATTAACGCAAATTTTTTCCTTTGCGGTCCTTCTTCAACCGCGAAGTCAAAACACTATATGTAAGCAATGTCGAAACAAGGAGTGACCCATGCAGGTCAGCAGAAGGCAGTTCTTTAAGATCTGCGCTGGCGGTATGGCAGGCACCACGGCAGCGGCACTGGGCTTTGCGCCCGGCGTAGCGCTGGCGGAAACGCGGCAGTATAAACTGCTACGCACCCGCGAAACCCGTAATACCTGTACGTACTGCTCTGTCGGTTGCGGGCTGTTGATGTATAGCCTCGGCGACGGTGCTAAAAACGCCAAAGCGTCTATTTTCCATATCGAAGGCGACCCGGATCACCCGGTCAACCGCGGCGCGTTGTGCCCGAAAGGGGCGGGTCTGGTGGACTTTATCCACTCCGAAAGTCGCCTGAAATTCCCTGAATATCGCGCGCCTGGCTCCGACAAATGGCAGCAAATCAGCTGGGAAGAGGCGTTCGACCGCATCGCTAAACTGATTAAAGAAGACCGCGATGCCAACTTTATTGAGAAGAACGCCGACGGCGTTACGGTCAACCGCTGGCTCTCCACCGGGATGCTGTGCGCCTCTGCTTCCAGCAACGAAACCGGTTATTTAACCCAGAAATTCACGCGCGCACTCGGTATGCTCGCGGTCGACAACCAGGCGCGTGTCTGACACGGACCAACGGTAGCAAGTCTTGCTCCAACATTTGGTCGCGGTGCGATGACCAACCACTGGGTCGACATCAAGAACGCCAACCTCATTGTGGTGATGGGCGGTAACGCCGCTGAAGCGCACCCTGTCGGGTTCCGCTGGGCGATGGAAGCCAAAATCCACAACGGTGCGAAACTGATTGTGATCGATCCCCGCTTTACGCGTACTGCGTCGGTGGCGGATTTCTACACCCCTATTCGTTCAGGTACTGACATCACTTTCCTGTCAGGCGTCTTGCTGTACCTGATGACCAACGAAAAATATAACCGCGAATACACCGAAGCCTATACCAACGCCAGCCTGATCGTGCGTGAGGATTACCACTTCGAAGATGGCCTGTTCAGCGGTTATGACGCCGAAAAACGCAAATACGATAAAACCAGCTGGAACTACGAGCTGGACGAGAAAGGCTTTGCGAAGCGCGATACCACCCTGCAACACCCGCGCTGCGTGTGGAATCTGCTGAAAGAGCACGTCTCCCGCTACACGCCGGAAGTTGTCGAGAACATCTGTGGTACACCGAAGGCGGACTTCCTGAAAGTGTGCGAGCTTATCGCCGAAACCAGCGCGAAAGACAAAACCGCGTCGTTCCTGTACGCCCTCGGCTGGACGCAACACTCCATCGGCGCACAGAACATCCGTACCATGGCGATGGTTCAATTGCTGCTCGGTAACATGGGGATGGCAGGCGGCGGCGTGAACGCCCTGCGCGGTCACTCCAACATTCAGGGCCTGACCGACCTCGGCCTGCTGTCTCAAAGCCTGCCGGGCTATATGAACCTGCCAAGCGAGAAACAGACCGACCTGCAAACCTACCTGACGGCCAGCACGCCTAAACCGCTGCTCGAAGGCCAGGTGAACTACTGGGGCAACTATCCGAAGTTCTTCGTCTCGATGATGAAAGCCTTCTTCGGCGACAAAGCGACGGCGGAAAACAGCTGGGGCTTTGACTGGCTGCCGAAGTGGGACAAAGGTTACGACGTTCTGCAGTACTTCGAGATGATGCACCAGGGCAAAGTGAACGGCTATCTGTGCCAGGGCTTTAACCCGGTTGCGTCGTTCCCGAACAAGAACAAGGTTGTTGAGTCGCTGTCGAAACTGAAGTTCCTGGTGACGATTGACCCGCTCAATACCGAGACCTCAACGTTCTGGCAGAACCACGGTGAATCGAACGATGTCGACCCATCGAAGATTCAGACCGAAGTGTTCCGCCTGCCATCGACCTGCTTCGCGGAAGAGAACGGCTCTATCGTCAACTCCGGACGCTGGCTGCAGTGGCACTGGAAAGGCGCGGACGCCCCGGGTATCGCCATGAACGACGGCGAAATACTGGCCGGTATCTTCTTACGCCTGCGTAAGATGTACGCGGCAGAAGGTGGCGCGAACCCGGAACCGGTCCTGAACATGACCTGGAACTACTCAACACCAGAAAATCCAGCGCCGGAAGAAGTGGCGATGGAGAGCAACGGTAAGGCGCTGGCGGACGTTATCGACCCGGCCACCGGCACCGTGCTGGCGAAGAAAGGCGATCAGCTCAGTACCTTCGCGCACCTGCGTGATGACGGTACCACCTCCAGCGGCTGCTGGATCTTTGCCGGTAGCTGGACGCCGAAAGGCAACCAGATGGCCAACCGCGATAACGCCGACCCGTCAGGCCTGGGCAATACGCTGGGCTGGGCATGGGCATGGCCGCTCAACCGCCGTATCCTCTATAACCGCGCATCTGCTGACCCGCAGGGCAACCCGTGGGATCCGAAGCGTCAGCTGCTGAAGTGGGACGGCGCGAAATGGGGCGGCGTGGATATTCCGGACTACAGCACTGCACCGCCGGGTAGCGATGTCGGGCCGTTTATTATGCAGCCTGAAGGGATGGGACGTCTGTTTGCTATCGATAAGATGGCAGAAGGGCCGTTCCCGGAACACTACGAGCCGTTTGAAACGCCGTTGGGCACCAACCCGCTGCACCCGAACGTGGTCTCTAACCCGGCAGCCCGTATTTTCAAGGGCGATTTCGACGCGCTGGGTAAAAAAGACAAGTTCCCGTATGTGGGCACCACTTATCGTCTGACCGAACACTTCCACTACTGGACCAAGCACGCGCTGCTTAACGCCATCGCGCAGCCGGAACAGTTTGTGGAGATCGGCGAGAAGCTGGCGAACAAGCTCGGCATTGCCCATGGCGATACCGTGAAGGTCTCTTCTAACCGTGGCTACATCAAAGCCAAGGCCGTAGTGACCAAGCGTATTCGCACGCTGAACGTTCACGGCCAGCAGGTGGATACCATCGGTATTCCGATTCACTGGGGTTATGAGGGCGTGGCGAAGAAAGGGTTCATTGCGAACACCCTGACGCCGTTCGTCGGCGATGCGAACACGCAGACGCCGGAGTTTAAGGCCTTCCTCGTGAACGTGGAAAAGGTGTAACGGAGACGACTTATGGCTTATCAATCTCAGGACATTATCCGTCGTTCCGCGACTAACAGTTTCACGCCCGCGCCTCAGGCGCGGGACCACCAGCAGGAAGTGGCTAAGCTCATCGACGTGACCACCTGTATTGGCTGTAAAGCCTGTCAGGTGGCGTGCTCGGAGTGGAACGACATCCGTGACGAAGTGGGTCATAACGTCGGGGTGTACGACAACCCGGCGGATCTGACCGCCAAGTCCTGGACGGTGATGCGTTTCTCTGAAGTGGAGCAGAACGACAAACTGGAATGGCTTATCCGCAAAGATGGCTGTATGCACTGCGCGGATCCGGGCTGCCTGAAGGCGTGCCCGTCAGAAGGGGCTATCATTCAGTATGCGAACGGTATCGTCGACTTCCAGTCTGAGCAGTGCATTGGCTGCGGCTACTGCATCGCGGGCTGCCCGTTCAACGTGCCGCGACTGAACCCGGAAGACAACCGCGTCTACAAGTGTACGCTGTGCGTCGACCGCGTTAACGTCGGTCAGGAGCCTGCCTGCGTGAAGACCTGCCCAACCGGCGCTATCCACTTTGGTTCAAAAGAGGATATGAAAACGCTGGCGGCAGAGCGCGTGGGCGAGCTGAAAACCCGTGGTTACGACAACGCAGGCCTGTACGATCCGGCCGGGGTTGGCGGTACACACGTGATGTACGTGCTGCATCACGCCGACAAGCCGAATCTGTATCACGGCCTGCCGGAGAACCCGGAGATCAGCGCCACCGTGAAATTCTGGAAAGGCATCTGGAAACCGCTGGCAGCGGTTGGTTTTGCTGCCACCTTCGCAGCGAGCATCTTCCACTACGTCGGCGTCGGGCCGAACCGCGCGGAAGAGGAAGACGACAACCTGCATGAAGAGAAAGACGAGGTGCGCAAATGAAAAAACGTGACACCATCGTGCGCTACACCGCGCCGGAACGCATCAACCACTGGGTCACCGCCTTCTGCTTCATGCTGGCGGCGATAAGCGGGCTGGGGTTCTTCTTCCCCTCCTTCAACTGGCTGATGCAGGTACTGGGAACGCCACAGCTGGCGCGCATCCTTCACCCGTTCGTGGGTGTGGTGATGTTTGCCTCGTTTATCATCATGTTTTTCCGCTACTGGCACCATAACCTAATCAATCGGGATGATATCTTTTGGGCGAAGAATATTCGTAAGATCGTCGTCAACGAGGAAGTAGGTGACACCGGGCGTTATAACTTCGGTCAGAAATGCGTATTCTGGGCGGCGATTATCTTCCTGGTCCTGTTGCTGGTCAGCGGCGTGATTATCTGGCGTCCGTACTTTGCGCCTGCTTTCTCAATCCCGGTGATCCGATTCGCGCTGATGCTGCATTCATTTGCCGCAGTGGCGTTAATTGTGGTTATCATGGTGCATATCTACGCCGCCCTTTGGGTAAAAGGCACCATTACCGCGATGGTGGAGGGCTGGGTAACCAGCACGTGGGCGAAGAAACATCACCCGCGCTGGTACCGAGAAGTTCGCCAGAAACAGGAAAAGTCATCTGAATGAGTATTCGCATAATCCCGCAAGATGAGCTGGGGTCGAGCGAGAAACGCACGGCGGAATATATTCCGCCGTTGTTATTCCCCAGACTCAAGAACCTCTACAACCGCCGCGCAGAGCGTCTGCGCGAGCTGGCAGAGAACAACCCGCTGGGCGATTTTCTGCGTTTTGCCGCGCTGGTTGCCCATGCGCAGGAAGTGGTGCTGTACGACCATCCGCTGCAAATGGATCTGACCGCGCGCATCAAAGAAGCCAACGCGCAGGGCAAGCCGCCGCTCGATATCCACGTCCTGCCGCGCGACAAGCACTGGCATAAGCTGCTGCATTCGCTGATTGCCGAGCTGAAGCCCGAGATGAGCGGTACCGCGCTGGCGGTCATCGAGAATCTGGAGAAAGCGTCCGAGCAGGAGCTGGAAGAGATGGCAAGCGCGCTGTTCGCGTCCGACTTCTCACAGGTCAGCAGCGATAAAGCGCCGTTCATCTGGGCTGCGCTGTCGCTTTACTGGGCGCAAATGGCAAGCCTGATCCCCGGCAAAGCACGCGCCGAATACGGTGAAGCGCGTCAGTTCTGCCCGGTGTGTGGCTCCATGCCGGTCTCAAGCATGGTACAAATTGGCACCACCCAGGGGCTACGTTACCTGCACTGCAACCTGTGTGAAACCGAGTGGCATGTGGTGCGTGTGAAATGTAGCAACTGCGAGCAGACCCGCGATCTGAACTACTGGTCGCTGGAAAATGAAGACGCGGCGGTGAAAGCCGAAAGCTGCGGTGACTGCGGGACCTATCTCAAGATTCTGTATCAGGAAAAAGACCCGAAAGTTGAAGCGGTCGCTGACGATCTCGCCTCGCTGATTCTGGATGCGAAAATGGAGCAGGAGGGCTTTGCCCGCAGCTCTATCAACCCGTTCCTGTTCCCGGGTGAAGGGGAGTAGTTTATCTAAATGCCCGGTAAACCTTTGTGGAGCCGGGCTGGTTACTGTGAGAGAGCAGAGATGACATGCTGAGGATCGTTGGCAATAGCACGTAACAGCGCTTTAGCCGGCCCCGTAGGCGAACGTCTACCCTGTTCCCAGTTACGCAACGTATCAACACTGACAGAGATGAGATTCGCGAATTTACTCTGTGATAAACCGGAGGCTTGACGGATTTCTTTAATTTTCATCGCATCGATTTGAAAGGTGCGCGATGGCTCTCGTTTGCCCTCGTCGATTTCGTTCATTTGCGCCATGCTTTGGGTTAACCGCTCAAACAGCGCCTTATCCATTTACCACCTCTCAATCATCTTTTTCAGAATGGCTTTCTCGCTTGCTGACAGGTCATCTTTGATTCCTTTGCGATAGATGAGCAGCAGCCTAATTTCAAACTCACGCGTGCGGTGAAAATAGATAACGCGTACGCCCCCGCGTTTTCCTCTCCCTTTGGCAAGCCAGCGAATTTTTCGTAAACCGCCTGTATGCTGGATCACATCGCCATAATCAGGCTGCGTTGCAAGGAAAACCTGAAGTTTATGGTATTCGTCATCATCCAGTAACGCTTTGACGTCTTCTGTGAAGATATCCGTTTCAATGAATAACATAAATTATACGCCATTGGCCTATAGTAACAAATGTTCAACGTACGTCAATGACGTACTCTGTGCGAGTTACGTTATTGGGGTTCATAGAAATTATCCATTTGTTTCATTGGGTAATATTCGTTTCTGCGAGCCGCTTTCCAGCTCCCTGATCTCACAGAATTTGTTGTTTTCATCCGCATGAAACCAGGCTATAACTGTATATTCATACAGACATAAAGAACGTTACTATGGCACTGGAAAACGGGATTGCGCAGTTAGTTAAGGACTTTATTGATGCAGGAAAGCCTTCTTCACGTGATCAGAATATTGATGACCGGAGAAAAGGGTATATCGCCAGTACGGTACTTGCCGGAGAGACAGAAACCCGGGTCCAGATTGAAACGCGCGTCATTGACGACCTCACGTTTCAGGTCTATTCGCCCCTCAACGCGCCTGAAACGTTACCCGGCGCCCTTTACTATCATGGCGGATGCTTTGTCAGCGGTGGGTTTGCAACCCATGACAAGCAGCTCCGCCAGCTGGCGTTTTACGGTAACTGCCGGGTCATTGCGGTTCAGTACAGACTGGCACCCGAGCATACGTTCCCTGCTGCGCATGACGACGCAGAACGAGCGGCAGCGCTTGTCTGGCAAAATGCAGACGTATTTGGCGTAAACAAAAACCGCATCACCCTTTGCGGAGACAGCGCAGGGGGGCATCTGGCGCTGGTGACGGCTCTGAGGATCAAGACCAAAGGTCTCTGGAACCCGGCTCAGCTCATTCTTATCTACCCCATGCTTGACGCTACGGCCAGTTTTGAAAGTTATACCCTCAATGGCACGGACTACGTGATCACTCGCGATACCCTGCTGAGCGGGTATGAAATGTATCTCGCTGACACCAGCCGTCAGCATCCCGAAGCCAGCCCGCTGTGGCGGGATGATTTTAACGGTCTGCCGCCAGTGCACATCATTACCGCCGAGTATGATCCGCTATGTGATGAGGGTGAAATGTTGTACCGGCATCTGACAAAGCAGGGAGTGAAGTGTACCGCTCAACGGTGGCAAGGGGTCATCCATGGTTTTTTTCAGCTTGGCGGCATCAGCCCGTCAGCGCGAGACGTTATGCGGGACATCGCCTGGCGGATAAGCTCCGCCCGGCGATAACGCTGGAGAAATTACTCCTCCTCGTTCCCACCCTCTTCATATGCGCCAAAAGGCTTCGCCGGAAGAACGATATAGGTACCTTCAAACACCGCGCCCGGTGTTTTATCGCCAAACAGCTCAACCTGCATTTGTACGCGGGCCTTGCGACCGCGTGCCAGACGGTCCAGATCGCCACCCAGTGAACCCAGATCGGCCACGGCGCTTGGCTTGCCGCTTATCGGGGCGCTATAGCGGATGTGCGCGTCGGCAAGAATGATCGTGCCGCCCAGATGGCGCTCGCGCAGCATTAGCCAGATAAGCCCCCAGCCGGTGAGCGTGGCGAGCGAAAACAGGCTGCCGGCAAATAGCGTGTGGTGCGGGTTCTGATTGCCGGTTTCCGGCATGGTGGTAATGAATTTTTGCCCGGTGTACTGCTGAATACGCACGCCCATTTTTTCACTGAGCGGAATGTGCTGATACCAGGCCTGCTGGAGCTGTCCGCACCAGTCGGCGCGATGGAGGATATCGTCCAGCGTGGCGATGGGTTTAATCATCAAAAAGTGGCGAATTGGCGTGGTTTGCGGGGTCGTGATCTCCCCCTGATTCACAAAACCGAGCTTGGCAAAGAACTCGACAGCATCTTCACGGGCGCTACAGGTGACGCGCTTAACGCCTTCCTGGCGGGCAACGGACTCCAGGGTCATCGCCATCAGCGTTCCCAGACCTTTATCCTGCACGGAGGGATGAACCGCCATAAAGCGAATAGAGGCTTCGTTATCGGCGTTGATATACAAACGCCCGACGGCGACGAGGTTCCCCTCTTCGTCCATTACCATCTGATGGTGGGCCATCGCGTCCCAGGCGTCACGTTCAGACCCTTTAGGCTGATGTAATGGCTTGCGCAGCATTTCCCAGCGGAACTGGTAATAAGCTTCTAACTCTTCTTCCGTTTGCGGTACTCGAAGGTGATACATAGCTGTACTCTCTCTTGTTACCCGCGGCCACGCCGCCAGCTGGCTCATACCTGGAGCCAGAATGTGACGGGGCCATCGTTCACCAGCGAAACCTGCATATCTGCAGCGAATCGTCCGGTTTGCGTATTCATTTCCTGCTGGCGACAACGCTCAACAAAGTATTCATAAAGTGCTTCTGCACGATCCGGCGCAGCGCCTTTAGAGAAACTCGGGCGCATGCCGCGCTCGGTATCGGCGGCCAGCGTAAACTGGGAAACCACCAGCACGCTGCCGCCCGCCTGCTGGACGTTCAGGTTCATCTTGCCTTCCGCATCGCTGAAAATACGGTAGCCCAGCACGCGCTCACACAAGCGGTTGGCTTTTTGTTCGTCATCATCCTTTTCGACACCTAACAACACCAAAAGTCCTGAGCCAATTTCACCCGTCACCTCTCCCTCCACGGTGACGCTGGCACGGGTTACGCGCTGTATCAATGCAATCATGGTTGGTCTGCTTCTTGTTGTTTTTCAGCTTCTGCTGCTTTTTTAAGTTCGCGGTATACGCCGAGAGTGACAGTTATTTCCGCACCAAGCAAGACGATACACCAGGTCCAGTAAACCCAGACAAACAAAATTGGGATCACCGCCAGTACGCCGTAAATCAGCTGATAGGAGGGAAACATGGTGATGTAAAGGGCAAACCCCTTCTTGCCCAGTTCGAAGAGCACAGCCGCCACCAGCGCGCCAACAACCGCATCACGGTTCGGCACGCGCGTGGTCGGCACCACGCTGTAGAGCAGCCAGAAAGAGAGCCACGATAAAATCAGCGGGAAGATACGCAACACGTTATCAATGGCGCCGTTGAGATCGCTGGCCCAACGCAGTGAAAGCAGATACGAACTGATCGCCAGACTCGCCCCGGCCAGCAACGGCCCAAGCGTAAGGATCATCCAGTACACGGCAAAGGAATACACCTTTGGCCGTGTCTTTTTACTCCGCCAGATAGTGTTCAGCGCGTTATCAATGGCGTACATCAACAACAGCGCCGTCACGATAAGGCCACACGCCCCCACTGCCGTCATCTTGCTGGAGTTAGCCACAAACTGCTCAATGTAGTTCTGTATGACATCCCCGGTTGCGGGAATGAAATTGGCGAAGACAAAATGGCGAAGCTGCAGGCTCACGTCGGCAAACATCGGAAAAGCGGAAAACAGGGCAAAGATAACCGCCACCAGCGGCACTAACGAGAGCAACGACACGTAGGCGAGGTTACCTGCCAGCGTGGTCATGTTGTCCTCATCAATGCGGTGCCAGAGCAGTTTCAGCCAGGCCCTGAGCGGGCGAGTATGGTGCGTGGCTTTTTGATGAACGGTTTTTAGCATAACTGCTTCGCAAAGTAGTTTGGTATCGTCTCTTTTCCGGTCACCAGAACAGACGTGATACCCAACTGGTTAGCTCCCTCTATATTATCGGCATTGTCGTCGAAAAAGACCGCATCGGCCGCGGTAAATCCTTCCGCCTGGAGAACAGCCTGATAAATTCGCGCTTCAGGTTTACGCATCCCCATCTCCTGAGAGAGGTAGATTTTGTCTGCGGCGGCCTTAACCTCAGGGTACTCCTCAGGCCAGAACGTGGTGTGCAGGCGGTTGGTATTCGACAGCACTACCACCCGGTGGCCCTGCTCGCGCAATTTATGCATGATGTCGATCACCTCGGGCCGTATGGCGACAAAAACCGCCTGCCAGCCGTGGGAAAACTGCTCATAGCTTAACGGGAGATCCATCTCCTGGCAGAAACGTTCCGCGAATTCTTCATCGCTGATCTCACCGCGTTCATGCTGGTGGAAGGTCTCGCCCATTGTGAAATTCTGCTTTAACGTCGCCAGCGGAACACGGCTAAAATCGCTCCATGCGCCCAGCACCCGATTGAAATCGATATCGACGATTACGTTTCCTAAATCAAAGATATAAAGCATGTTTATCTCCTGCTCGCCGTGGAAAAGTAACTGTAGCGGGAAAGATAAGGTTTGGCTATGAAGTCCACGCCGGGTAGAAAAAGAAAAACCCCGCCACAAGGACGGGGTTTTGTTGACCAGAGAGGAGTAAATTACTCTTCTTTCGCACCGCGCATAGCACGTTTACGATCGTTCTCGGTCAGGTGACGTTTACGGATACGGATAGACAGTGGCGTCACTTCTACCAGTTCGTCGTCGTCGATGAATTCCAGAGCCTGCTCCAGGGTCATCTTGATCGGTGGAACCAGAACCGTTGCTTCGTCAGTACCGGACGCACGCATGTTGGTCAGTTTCTTACCGGTCAGGCAGTTTACGGTCAGGTCGTTAGAACGACTGTGAATACCGATGATCTGGCCTTCATAGACTTCAGCACCGTGGCCCAGGAACAGCTTGCCGCGATCCTGCAGACCGAACAGCGCAAACGCAACCGCTTTACCCTGACCGTTGGAGATCAGTACGCCGTTGTTACGCTGGCCAACTTCACCCGGACGCACGTCGTCGTAGTGGCTGAAGGTAGAGTACAGCAGACCGGTACCAGAGGTCATGGTCATGAACTCAGAACGGAAGCCGATCAGGCCACGGCTTGGGATCACGTAGTCGAGACGTACGCGGCCTTTGCCATCTGGATTCATGTTTTTCAGGTCGCCTTTACGCTCACCCAGCGCCTGCATCACAGAACCCTGGTGCTGCTCTTCAACGTCCAGCGTCACGTTTTCGAACGGCTCTTGTTTACGCCCGTCGATTTCGCGGAAGATAACTTTTGGACGGGAAACCGCCATTTCGAAACCTTCACGACGCATGTTTTCGATCAGAACAGACAGGTGCAGCTCACCACGGCCAGAAACGCGGAATGCATCAGCGTCTTCGGTTTCTTCAACGCGCAGCGCAACGTTGTGCACCAGCTCTTTGTTCAGGCGGTCCAGGATCTGACGAGAGGTAACGAATTTACCTTCTTTACCACAGAACGGAGAGGTGTTGACGTTGAAGAACATGGTAACGGTGGGTTCATCAACAGACAGGGCTGGCAGCGCTTCCACGTTCTGCGGATCGCAGATGGTGTCAGAGATGTTCAGCTCGCCCAGACCGGTGATAGCGATGATGTCGCCCGCTTCAGCCAGATCGCTGTCGATACGCTCCAGACCCAGGTGAGTCAGCACTTTGCCGACTTTACCGTTACGGGTTTTGCCTTCGCTATCGATGATAGTAACCTGCTGGTTTGGTTTCACTTTACCGCGTTTGATACGGCCGATACCGATGACGCCAACGTAGTTGTTGTAGTCCAGCTGGGAGATCTGCATCTGCAGTGGACCATCCAGATCAACATCCGGTGCCGGTACGTGATCGACAATCGCCTGATACAGCGGGGTCATGTCTTCCGCCATATCTTCGTGATCCAGACCCGCGATACCATTCAGCGCCGAAGCGTAAATGATAGGGAAGTCCAGCTGTTCGTCGGTCGCGTCGAGGTTAACAAACAGGTCGAATACCTGATCAACAACCCAGTCAGGACGTGCGCCAGGACGGTCAACCTTGTTGATAACAACAATAGGTTTCAGGCCATGGGCAAATGCTTTTTTGGTCACGAAGCGCGTTTGCGGCATAGGGCCGTCAAAGGCGTCAACCACCAGCAGCACGGAATCCACCATGGACATCACGCGCTCAACTTCACCACCGAAGTCGGCGTGCCCTGGGGTATCAACGATGTTGATACGGTAGTCATTCCATTTAATAGCGGTGTTTTTCGCGAGGATGGTAATCCCACGCTCTTTCTCCAAATCGTTGGAGTCCATCACACGCTCTTGAGTTTCGGCACGCGCATCAAACGTACCGGATTGCTGCAGCAGCTTATCAACCAGGGTAGTTTTACCATGGTCAACGTGCGCGATGATGGCGATGTTACGCAAATTTTCGATCACAACTTTGCCTCAGGCATTAGAAATAGCGCGTTATTGTACACGGATTAATCGCACTACAAAACAGGATCACAAACATCCTCCGCAAACAAGTATCGCAGAGATGCTTTGTGATCGCTTTCACGGAGCGAAAAAGGGCACTTTAACGAAAATTGCACCAATATGGTGCTCAGTGTTCACACTGAAGCACTATACTGGTGCAACATAACCATTGTGGTGCAGCCCTTTTGCACTATGGTGCGCATGATAACGCCTTTTTGGGGTGTTTTAAAAGTTGGCACAGATTTCGCTTTATAAAAAATACATGGCAACAGCCAGTACAAACAGAAACTGAAGACCTCGTTACCACGACGACAATGACCAATCTGGAGAGTTAAGTATGTCCGCTGAACACGTTTTGACGATGCTGAACGAACATGAAGTGAAGTTTGTTGATCTGCGCTTCACCGATACCAAAGGTAAAGAACAGCACGTCACAATCCCTGCTCATCAGGTGAACGCCGAATTCTTCGAAGAAGGCAAAATGTTTGACGGCTCCTCCATTGGTGGCTGGAAAGGCATTAACGAATCCGACATGGTTCTGATGCCAGATGCAACCACTGCGGTCATTGATCCGTTCTTCGAAGAACCTACTCTGATTATCCGTTGCGACATCCTCGAGCCAGGCACCCTGCAGGGCTACGACCGCGACCCACGTTCTATCGCGAAACGCGCTGAAGAGTACCTGCGTTCTACCGGCATCGCAGACACCGTTCTGTTCGGGCCAGAGCCAGAATTCTTCCTGTTCGATGACATCCGTTTCGGCGCGTCTATTTCTGGTTCCCACGTTGCTATCGATGACATCGAAGGCGCATGGAACTCTTCCACCAAATACGAAGGTGGTAACAAAGGTCACCGTCCTGGCGTGAAAGGCGGCTATTTCCCGGTTCCTCCGGTCGACTCTGCACAGGACATTCGTTCCACCATGTGTCTGGTGATGGAAGAGATGGGCCTGGTGGTTGAAGCGCACCACCACGAAGTGGCAACGGCTGGTCAGAACGAAGTGGCTACCCGTTTCAACACCATGACCAAAAAAGCGGACGAAATTCAGATCTACAAATACGTTGTGCACAACGTTGCGCACCGTTTCGGTAAAACCGCGACCTTCATGCCAAAACCGATGTTTGGCGATAACGGTTCCGGTATGCACTGCCACATGTCTCTGTCCAAGAACGGTACCAACCTGTTCTCTGGCGACAAGTATGCCGGTCTGTCTGAGCAGGCGCTGTACTACATTGGCGGCGTAATCAAGCATGCTAAAGCGATCAACGCCCTGGCGAACCCAACCACTAACTCCTACAAGCGTCTGGTCCCGGGCTACGAAGCGCCAGTGATGCTGGCTTACTCTGCGCGTAACCGTTCTGCTTCTATCCGTATCCCGGTGGTGGCGTCTCCTAAAGCGCGTCGTATCGAAGTTCGCTTCCCGGATCCAGCGGCTAACCCATACCTGTGCTTCGCAGCACTGCTGATGGCGGGTCTGGACGGTATCAAGAACAAGATCCACCCAGGCGAAGCGATGGACAAAAACCTGTACGACCTGCCGCCAGAAGAAGCGAAAGAGATCCCACAGGTTGCTGGCTCTCTGGAAGAAGCCCTGCAGGCGCTGGACGCAGACCGCGAGTTCCTGACTGCAGGTGGCGTATTCACTGACGACGCTATCGATGCTTACATCGCCCTGCGTACCGAAGAGAACGACCGCGTGCGTATGACTCCGCATCCGGTTGAGTTCGAACTGTACTACAGCGTTTAATTAAGTTGTTTTACCCGGCGTGACAAGCGCCGGGAGTAGTTGCCGTGGAAACTTTTAGCCCATCTCCGGATGGGCTTTTTTCTCCACCAACAACCTGATCTCACGCGCTTTTTACGCCGAAAACGCTATACTGCACTAAATTAGTGCAAACAACTCCAGGAGACTGCTGAATGGCAACTGGCACGCTGCCCGATGCTGGGCAGATCCTCAATTCTTTGATTAACAGCATTTTGCTGGTCGATGACGAGCTGGCCGTGCATTACGCCAACCCGGCGGCGCAGCAGCTGCTTGCCCAAAGCGCGCGTAAACTGTTTGGCACCCCGCTTCCGGAACTCCTGAGCTATTTTTCACTGAATATTGGCCTGATGCAGGAAAGTTTGCAGGCGGGCCAGGGGTTCACCGATAACGAAGTAACGCTGGTGATCGACGGGCGCTCGCATATTCTGTCGCTTACCGCGCAACGTCTTCCTGAGGGATTGATCCTGCTGGAAATGGCGCCGATGGATAATCAGCGTCGACTGAGCCAGGAACAGCTTCAGCATGCGCAGCAAATTGCCGCCCGCGATCTGGTGCGGGGTCTGGCGCATGAAATCAAAAACCCGCTGGGTGGGTTACGCGGCGCCGCGCAGCTTCTGACCAAGGCGCTGCCCGACCCTGCGCTGGCGGAGTACACCAACGTCATCATTGAGCAGGCAGACCGTCTGCGTAATCTGGTTGATCGTCTTCTCGGGCCGCAACAGCCGGGAATGCATGTCACAGAAAGCATCCATAAAGTGGCTGAACGGGTGGTGAAACTCGTCTCTATGGAGCTGCCGGAGAACGTCACGCTGGTGCGTGATTACGACCCAAGCCTGCCGGAACTGGCGCATGACCCGGACCAGATAGAACAGGTCCTGTTGAACATTGTACGCAATGCGCTGCAGGCGCTGGGGCCGGAAGGGGGCGAGATTATTTTACGCACCCGCACCGCTTTCCAGCTGACGTTACACGGCGTGCGCTACCGTCTGGCAGCCCGAATCGACGTTGAGGATAACGGGCCCGGTATTCCCTCGCATCTGCAGGATACCCTGTTCTACCCGATGGTCAGCGGGCGCGAAGGCGGGACCGGCCTGGGCTTATCCATTGCCCGCAGTTTGATCGACCAACACTCTGGAAAAATTGAATTTACCAGTTGGCCGGGACATACCGAGTTTTCGGTTTTCCTGCCGATTAAAAAATAAAGGTGACGTTTATGCAACGAGGGATAGTCTGGGTAGTCGATGACGATAGCTCCATCCGTTGGGTGCTTGAACGCGCGCTCACAGGGGCAGGATTAAGCTGCACGACGTTTGAGAGCGGCAGCGAAGTGCTCGACGCACTCACCACTAAAACGCCGGACGTGCTGCTTTCGGATATTCGTATGCCGGGTATGGACGGGCTGGCGCTGTTAAAGCAGATCAAACAACGCCACCCCATGCTTCCGGTCATCATCATGACGGCACACTCCGATCTGGATGCCGCGGTGAGCGCCTATCAGCAAGGGGCGTTCGATTACCTGCCCAAACCGTTTGATATCGACGAAGCCGTGGCGCTGGTTGAGCGCGCGATTAGCCATTATCAGGAGCAGCAACAGCCACGCCATACGCCCGATTTTGGTCCAACGACAGACATCATCGGCGAAGCGCCGGCGATGCAGGATGTGTTTCGCATTATTGGCCGTTTGTCCCGCTCATCCATCAGCGTATTGATTAACGGGGAATCAGGAACCGGTAAAGAGCTTGTAGCGCATGCATTACATCGCCACAGCCCGCGGGCAAAAGCGCCGTTTATTGCCCTGAATATGGCGGCAATCCCGAAGGACCTGATTGAGTCCGAACTGTTCGGCCATGAAAAAGGGGCATTTACCGGTGCGAATACCATTCGCCAGGGGCGCTTCGAACAGGCTGACGGCGGCACGCTGTTCCTGGATGAGATCGGCGATATGCCGCTGGATGTCCAGACCCGCCTGCTGCGCGTGCTGGCCGACGGGCAGTTTTATCGCGTGGGCGGCTATGCGCCGGTGAAGGTGGATGTGCGTATTATTGCCGCGACCCACCAGAACCTGGAGCAGCGGGTGCAGGAAGGTAAATTCCGTGAGGATTTATTCCATCGCCTGAACGTGATTCGCGTTCATCTGCCACCGCTGCGTGAACGTCGTGAAGATATCCCTCGCCTGGCGCGTCATTTCCTGCAGGTGGCCGCCCGTGAGCTGGGCGTGGAGGCCAAACAGCTTCACCCGGAAACCGATGCCGCGCTTACGCGTCTGGCGTGGCCAGGCAACGTACGTCAGCTGGAAAATACCTGCCGCTGGCTCACCGTGATGGCCGCCGGGCAGGAAGTATTGATTCAGGATTTACCGGCTGAGCTGTTTGAAGCGACGGCCCCCGAAAGCAGTACCGGGCACGCGCTGCCGGACAGCTGGGCGACGCTGCTGGCACAGTGGGCCGACCGTGCGCTGCGTTCCGGTCATCAAAACCTGCTTTCTGAAGCTCAGCCAGAGATGGAACGTACGCTGTTAACCACCGCGCTTCGTCATACCCAGGGCCATAAGCAGGAAGCCGCTCGCCTGTTGGGATGGGGACGTAATACCCTGACGCGCAAGCTTAAAGAGCTGGGTATGGAATAATATCCGCTCTTGTGTAAAGGTTATTAATTGAGCGCAAATTGCCGTTATTTTGCGCTTTACTGTTTCATTGAGTTTTGTATGATCGTGCCCGGAAATTGGGGGTGAACATCATGCTGGAAACACTGGTGAATATGCTCTCTAGCGGAGCCGCTGAAAGCCACACGCCACAAACCGCCGTTGCGGCTGTGCTGTGTGCGGCGCTGGTTGGGCTGTTTAGCTAACGAGCTGTCAATGAAAAGCCGGGTGGCGGTTACGCCTTACCCGGCCTACCTTTCTTGCTTTTGCGGCTTAAATCACCCGCGAGAACTGCTGCAAACGCGCTTTCTGCCGCAGGTAGGCGTCAAAACACATGCAAATGTTACGAATCAACAGACGCCCTTTCGGCGTGACTTCAATCGCACTCTCCGATACCGCCACCAGCCCGTCTTTCGCCAGCGGTGCCAGAAGATTCAGGTCCTCTGCAAAATAATCGCTGAACTGCAGATCCCACTGCGACTCAACATCGCTGAAATCGAGGCGGAAGTTGCAGATCAGTGCCTTAATCACATCACGACGAATGCAGTCGTCACGCGTTAACGCTATACCGCGCCACAGCGCGTTTCCGGTCTCATCCACCTGCTGATAGTACAGCTTCAGCTCTTTCTGGTTCTGCGCGTAACAGTCGCCAATCATGCTGATGGCGGAGACGCCCATCCCCAACAGATCGGTATCGCCCTGGGTCGTATAGCCCTGGAAGTTACGGTGCAGTACCCCGTCGCGCTGAGCAATAGCCAGCTCGTCATCCGGACGGGCAAAGTGATCCATACCAATAAACTGATAGCCAGCCCCGGTCAGCGAGGTGATGGTCTCCTGCAGGATATCCAGCTTCTGTTGGGCAGAAGGGAGATCGGCGTCTTTGATTTTGCGCTGAGCCGCAAAGAGTGTCGGCAGATGCGCATAGTTAAAGACGCTGAGGCGGTCCGGGTTGAGTTCTGACACGCGCTTCAGCGTGAAGGCGAAGCTTTCCGGCGTTTGCTTTGGCAGGCCGTAAATCAGATCGATATTGGTCGAAGTGAAGCCAATGTCACGCGCATGGTTGAGTAAGGCAAAGATAAATTCTTCGTCCTGCTCGCGGTTGACCAGACGCTGGACCTCTTTGTTGAAGTCCTGCACGCCCATACTCAGGCGATTGAAGCCTTCGGCGCGTAAATGATCCAGCACATCCAGCGCAATTTCGCGGGGATCGACCTCGATCGAGATTTCAGCATCATCGTTAAAATGGAAGTGCCCGCGCAGAAGCGTCATCAAACGGCTGATCTGCGCTTTATTCAGATAGGTTGGCGTGCCGCCGCCCCAGTGAAGTTGGCTGACGTGACGACCGGCAAACAGCGGCGCGCGATGCACAATTTCTTGTTCGAGCGCATCAAGGTATTGGTCGGCTTTGTGCTGCTGACGGGTCACAATTTTATTGCAGCCGCAGAAGTAGCAGAGCTTGTGGCAGAACGGAATATGGACGTAGAGCGACAGCGGACGCTCAGGATAGCGCGCGACAGCCTGCTGAAAATCATCCTCGCCGAAGGCGTCGGAAAACTCCAGCGCGGTAGGGTAGGACGTATAACGCGGCCCGGAATAGTTATATTTCTGGATCAGGGCCAAATCCCAGTCGATAGATGGTACAGACATGCTCACTCCTTCCGTTGGTGTCGCGTTCGTTTACGGCGGCCCGTTCTGACCCCATTGCGGGCCATTAATCGGGTGCGCAGCCACTTTTGTCGCCGCGACAACCGCCGTAGTTTAACGAATAACCACACCAGATAACATACAACTGGAAGGGTTATAAGCAGGACTATCGTTCCTGCCGGGTGCAAATGTTAGTTTCCACCCTTCAGAAGACGCATCATATCTTCCTGCTTTTCTTCTTCTTCATCTTCGTCATCGTCGTATGACAGGCCCAGCTTCTGCATCAGCTCGTCGATGCGATCCAGTTTAGCATCCACCCATGACTGCTCTTCCGCAGTCAGGGTTTCCCCCTCTTCAAGACGTTCCAGCAGCGCGTCCAGGCGCTCATCGTTCTCCAGCAAATCCAGCTCAGCCTGCGGTGAAAGCATAGGTTTCTCGCTCTTTGGTTTGTGCTGCTTAGTAACCGGGGTGTCTGTCACGCCCAGTGGAATGGGAGTTTTACTGCCGATACGTGGATCTTTCTGCGGCTTATTTTTCGCAGAAGCACCTGCTGTACCGCCACCGTTTGCACGGCTACCCGCCGCATGACCGCGATGTTTTTTATCGCGTTTGCGATCGCGCGCTTCCTGGTTCAGTTCTTCGCGCGTTTTGCGGCGTGCTTTGGCAGGGCGTTTAGCGCCCGCTGCGGAGGTCGGTTTTTTCATGATGTTTTATCTTTAAGTCGTTTTCTTCAGTATAGAATTGCGGCGAAATCTAGCAGAAAGCAAGCAAAGAAAAAAGGCGACAGAGCAATCTGTCGCCTTTTTTCCTGACTCACAACCCTTAGCGGGTCAGACATTCCTTGTTTGCCAACAACAAACCCTGTTTATCCCTTGGCTACTACCGTCCGTGATACGGTTCCCTTTCCTGTTAAAACGCCTCCAGGCGTTTGTCATCCTGACAATCCTGCGTCTTCGCCTCCTGGCGCTCCTGACCCTTATCCTTAAGTCATTGTCCTGTTGGCTTCCTCGCCTTGCCGCATACTTTACCGTGTTCGCTTAAACTAACAAGCAACGAAACGGTACAAAAACGGATTTTCAGATAATTACCCGGAAATAAGATTATGATTTAAAACAGTTTGTCTTTTTTTACCCCTGCGATTTCTCTGAAATCTCCCATAGTATTTATAGCCGATCTCTCACAGCGGCCAGGGCTTAAGCCTACAGGCGGAGTGCAATGAAAAAAGTCTTTTGCACGCATTCAGGTATAATCCCCCGCAGATTACGATTTTTGGAGACGACCACGTGACTACCTGGAACTACCAACAGACGCATTTTGTCACCAGTGCGCCCGATATTCGCCACCTGCCTTCTGATACCGGTATCGAAGTGGCCTTTGCTGGCCGTTCAAACGCGGGAAAATCCAGCGCACTGAATACGCTGACCAATCAGAAGAACCTGGCGCGTACCTCAAAAACACCTGGCCGTACCCAGCTGATTAACCTGTTTGAAGTGGCCGATGGCAAACGCCTGGTCGACTTACCGGGTTACGGTTACGCCCAGGTACCGGAAGAGATGAAGATCAAGTGGCAGCGTGCGCTCGGTGAATACCTGGAAAAACGCATGTGCCTGAAGGGTCTGGTGGTGCTGATGGATATTCGCCACCCGCTGAAAGACCTCGATCAGCAAATGATCGACTGGGCTGTCGCAAGTGATATTGCCGTTCTGGTGTTGCTGACAAAAGCGGATAAGCTGGCGAGCGGTGCGCGCAAAGCACAGGTGAATATGGTTCGAGAAGCGGTGCTGGCCTTCAACGGTGACGTACAGGTTGAGCCGTTCTCCTCGCTGAAAAAGCAGGGCGTGGACAAGCTGCGTCAGAAGCTCGACACCTGGTTTAGTGAGCTGGAACCCGCGACGGAAGCGGAAGAAGAGTGATACCGGGCGCGGCAATGGCCGCGCTTTTTTTTACCTGAATTTTTCTTTGCCACAATAAAAAACGCCCCAGTCATTACTGACTGGGGCGGCTAAAATATTCAGCCAAATCCGATTACGTGAAGTAAAAGGTCTGAAAGATAGAACATCTTACCTCTGTACCCTACGTCGCTAACTCTACCCCTTTTTTTGCTGCAGAAAAAGCACTTTTTGTAGTTTTTTTTCATTCTTTACATAGGGAATTCTAATGATCGTCACAAAAAGCACATCGTTATGTTGCTAACTTACATAAACAGCGCGTTATTGCCCGAACCGTTAGTGAGCCTGATCCCAGTTTTCACCACTTCCCACTTCCACCAGCAACGGCACGTCGAGTTTCATGCTGCTTTCCATCAGTTCGTGGATCTTCTTCGACACGGTATCAAGATCGTCTTTGTGCACTTCGAATACCAGTTCATCGTGTACCTGCATGATCATTTTCACGCGTGGCTTCTCCTGTTCCAGCCACGCATCCACCGCGATCATGGCGCGCTTGATAATGTCCGCTGCGGTTCCCTGCATCGGGGCGTTGATTGCCGCACGTTCTGCGCCCGCACGGCGTGCCGCGTTGCTGGATTTGATGTCCGGTAAATAGAGGCGACGGCCATCCAGGGTTTCAACGTAGCCTTTCTCCTTCGCCTGAGCACGGGTACGTTCCATATAGTCCAGTACGCCCGGATAACGCTCAAAGTAGAGATCCATATACTTCTGCGACTCTTTGCGTGGGATATTAAGCTGGCGAGAAAGACCAAATGCACTCATGCCGTAAATCAGCCCGAAGTTGATCGCTTTCGCGCTGCGGCGCTGTTCGTTTGTCACGCTCTCCAGTGGCAGACCGAAGACTTCCGCCGCGGTCGCCCGGTGGATATCCTTCCCTTCGGCAAACGCCGTCAACAGCCCCTTGTCACGGGACAGGTGCGCCATAATACGCAGCTCAATTTGCGAGTAGTCCGCAGAAACAATCAGATAGTCATCGGGTGCAATAAAGGCCTGGCGAATACGGCGGCCTTCTTCGTTACGTACCGGGATGTTCTGCAGGTTTGGATCGGTTGACGAGAGACGACCCGTTGCCGCGACAGCCTGATGATAGGAGGTGTGTACACGACCCGTTTTCGGGTTGATCATCAGCGGCAGCTTATCGGTGTAGGTCGATTTCAGCTTCGCCAGACCGCGGTACTCCAGAATCACTTTTGGCAGCGGATAATCCAGCGCCAGCTCTTCCAGAACCTCTTCTGAAGTTGATGGCGCGCCACCAGGGGTTTTCTTCAGCGGTTTGATCCCCTGCTTTTCAAACAGAATGGTTTGCAGCTGTTTCGGAGAGGAGAGATTAAACGGCTCACCGGCAAGCTCATGAGCCTTTTGCTCAAGCTCGGTCAGGCGCTGGGCAAGCTCCCCGGAGTGGTTATGCAGTACCGTCGGGTCGATTTTGACACCGTTACGTTCGATGCGTGAAAGCACGGGAACCAGCGGCATCTCAATGTTCTGGAATACGTTCAGCGGCCCTTCATGCTTCTGCAGTTTTGGCCACATCTTCAGGTGTAGCTGCAGCGTGACATCAGCATCTTCCGCCGCGTAGCGCCCGGCTTCTTCGAGAGCAATCTGGTTAAAGGTAAGCTGATTTTTCCCTTTACCGGCAATCTCTTCAAACGTGATGGTTTTGTGCTTAAGCCAGCGGTCAGACAGGGAATCCATATCGTGGCGGCCCGCGACGCTATCCAGAATGTAGGATTCGAGCATAGTGTCAAAGGCAATTCCACGCAGTTCAATGCCGTAGTTTTGCAAAATGCCGCGGTCATACTTGAGGTTCTGCCCGACCTTCAGCGCCTTTTCGTCCTCCAGGATTGGCTTCAGTAACTCAAGCACACGGTCGCGCGGGATTTGCTCCGGCGCATCCAGATAATCATGCGCCACAGGAACATAGGCCGCAACACCCGGCTCTGTCGCAAAGGAGAGGCCCACCATATTGGCAGAGATGTTATCGAGACTGTCCGTTTCGGTATCAAAAGCGAAGACAGGTGCCTTTTTCAGTTTCTCAATCCAGGCGATAAGCTGCGATTCTTCAAGAATGGTTTCATAGTTGTCGAAGGAAAGCGCCACGGCTTCTTCTTCCGCCTGCTCTTCGGCATCAATAACAATGGTTTCCTTCGGCTTTGCAGCAGGTTTGGCCCCTTTTGCCTGCAGCCATTTACCGGCTTCCACGTCAGTGGTCCAGCGTTTAAATTCGTATTTCTTAAACAGGCTCAGCAGCGCGTCAGCGGAAGGCTGTTGTACCTCCAGCTGTTCACAGCCCAGTTCCAGTTCGACATCGGTTTTGATGGTCGCCAGCTGATAAGAGAGATAAGCCACCTCTTTGTTCTCTTCCAGTTTTCCGGCCATGGTTTTTGCCCCACGGAAGGAGAGCCCGGCGATTTTATCCGACTCCGCGTAGAGCGTATCCAGGCCGCCCAGCCCCTGCAGCAGCGCCTGTGCCGTTTTTTCACCGACGCCCGGCACACCAGGGATGTTATCCGAGGAGTCGCCCATCAACGCGAGGAAATCGATAATCAGCTCTGGCGGCACGCCATACTTTGCGACCACCTCTTCCGGCCCCAGAATGGTGTTGGTCATGGTGTTAATCAGGGTGATCCCTGGCGTCACCAGCTGCGCCATATCTTTATCACCGGTGCTGATCAGTACCGGACGGCCCATCTTTTCTGCTTCACGCGCCAGCGTACCGATGACGTCATCCGCTTCAACGCCTGAGACGGCCAGCAGCGGCAGACCCATCGCTTTCACCATGGCGTGCAGCGGCTCAATCTGCGCACGCAGATCGTCAGGCATTGGCGGACGGTGGGATTTGTAATGCTCAAACAACTCATCGCGGAACGTTTTACCTTTCGCATCGAAAACGACGGCCGCATGGGTTGGCTGATACTGAAGGATCAGGCTGCGCAGCATATTCAGCACGCCGTACATTGCGCCGGTAGGTTCCCCTGCGCTGTTGGTCAGAGGAGGAAACGCATGGTACGCCCGATACAGGTAAGAAGAGCCATCGACGAGAATAAGAGGGTTTTCTGGGATCTGAACCATAATGTCCGTGCCTTTAATCAATTTATGCCTAAAGGATGCCACAGAAGGATGAAAACATCAGGTATTAGCGCCAGATACAGGAAAAGATTTTGCGATCGTCAGGATCGCTCGCAAAAATAAAACTGTGGATAAGTTTGTGTATATTTTCACTTCATATGAATAACAGACGCAAAAAAGACATATGGGATGATATTTAGATCTTAATAATCATATTGTTAGTGTGTTGGATCCTATCTATAGAGCCAACTGATGACAATTTAGTCTATGTGGATATAAGCCTTGATAAGCGAAGAATCATAGAGAAATCTTCTGCGCCAGGGTAAAAGCGGCCCACTCCTGACATGAAAGCGCCATTACTTTGTCTGTTTTCTGGTAAAATCAGCGCCCAGCGCCAAATAGCCGGCCGCTCATTTAAAGCTAATTACTTGAAAAGACTCATCATGTCGAGATTGCTCGCTGCAATAACTTTACTGTTAAGCATCATTTTAACTATCCTGGTGACTATCGCCTGCTCTGTGCCGATCATTATCGCCGGGATCATTAAACTGCTGCTGCCTGTCCCTGTGGTGTGGCGAGCCGTATCCGCATTTTGTAACTTCATGATGTACTGCTGGTGCGAAGGTCTGGCGATCCTGCTGCGCCTGAACCCGCATCTGAAGTGGGATGTAGAAGGGCTGGAAAACCTTAATAAAAAGAACTGGTATCTGCTGATCTGTAATCATCACAGTTGGGCTGATATCGTGGTGTTGTGTGTGCTTTTCCGCAAGCACATCCCCATGAACAAATACTTCCTGAAACAGCAGCTCGCGTGGGTGCCTTTTATCGGACTGGCCTGCTGGGCGCTCGATATGCCGTTTATGAAACGCTATTCGCGCAGCTATTTGATTCGTCATCCAGAACGTCGCGGTAAGGACGTGGAGACAACACGCCGTTCCTGTGAAAAATTTCGCGCGCATCCCACCACCATCGTGAACTTCGTTGAAGGCTCCCGGTTTACACAAGAGAAGCGCCAGCAAACGCGCTCCCCTTATCAGAACCTGCTGCCGCCAAAGGCTGCGGGGATAGCGATGGCGCTAAATGTGCTGGGCGCACAGTTCGATAAACTGCTGAACGTCACGCTCTGCTATCCGGAAAACGATAAGACGCCGTTCTTCGATATGCTCAGCGGCAAACTGACGCGCATTGTTGTCCGTGTTGAGCTGGTGCCGATAGACGCTGAACTGCACGGTGACTACGTAAACGATAAAAATTTCAAACGTCGTTTCCAGCAGTGGCTTAATACGCTCTGGAAAGAGAAAGACGAACAGATAGACAATATAAAATCTTCATACAAAAACGCCGGTCAGTGACCGGCGTTTTTACATCAGTGAGATTACTTCTTCTCAACCAGGTATTTCACGGTATCTGCATACTGCTGTACGAAGATATCCATGCTGCTGGTGTCCATGCCCTGCATGTTCAGCTGATATTTGCCGTTAACAAACATCGCCGGAACGCCCTGGAGCTGGAGATCAGCCGCCGCTTTTTCCTGCTGGGCAACCAGTGATTTCACTACGAAGCTGTTCCATGCTGCATCATACTCTTCACCTTTAACGCCAGCATCAACGAAAACTTTACGGATATCCGCAGTGGTCTGAACGGTCTGGGTTTTCTGTACGGCTTCAAACATTGGCGACGTGATCTTATCTTCCACGCCCAATGCCATAGCCACCGCCCATGCCTGAGTCAGGTCTTTGCCCAATGGACCCAGGAACTCAACGTGGTACTTGGTCATTTTGGTGCCTTCCGGCAGTTTTTTCTTCACGTTGTCAGAGACATGCAGCACCTGCTCAAACTGATAGCAGTGTGGGCAATAGAACGAGAAGAACTCCAGAACCTGTGGCTCGCCAGCGACCGGTTTGTCCAGCGTGATGTACTGTTTGCCGTCGGTAAACTGCGCAGCAGAAGCGCTAAATGCCAGAATCATACCTGCCAGCGCCAGCCAAATTTTTTTCATGATTAACTCTCTCCTGGGTGTGTCCAATTAATACATCGGCGTTAATTGCAGAGGGGGCTCCTGAAGAACCTTGACCTGCTCAGTAAATGTAGATATCTGGCTACGCCAGTAATCCTCTCCGGTAAGCCACGGGAAATTTCGAGGAAATGCGGGATCGTCCCAACGCCTGATTAACCATGCGAGATAATAAACAAAACGCATAGCACGTAAAGGCTCAATCAGGGCAATTTCGTCTGAATTAAATGGGCTAAATTCTTCATAGGCTTCAATAATGGTTTCAAGCTGCATGCGTTGCTCGGCTTTGTCGCCATTGAGCAGCATCCACAGGTCCTGAACCGCTGGCCCCATACGCGCATCATCAAGATCGACAAAGAGCGGGCCATCGCGCCAGAGAATATTTCCGGCGTGACAATCGCCATGCAGGCGCAGGACGGAAATATCATCACGCCAGCAGGTTTTCACCGCAGCAATAAGCTTATCGGTAGCGTTGAGGAAATCATCCTTTAGCGCAGTGGGGATCATGGCAGATGTTTCGAATATGCCACGTGGTTCAAGAAGGTATTCCTGAATGCCAATAGTCGGGCGGGCAATAAAGGCTTTTTTACGCCCCGTCTGATGTATGCGTCCCAGATAGCGAGCCACCCATTCCATCTGATCGATATTATCCGCTTCAAACTGACGACCGCCCAGACTCGGGAATACCGCGTAATAAAACCCTTCGTGCGTCAGGAGCGTTTGGTTGTTGAATTTTAGCGGTGCGGCAACGGGGACATCGTCATCCAGCAGATCGTGGGCAAACTGATGCTCTTCCTGAATCTGTTCTGCGGACCAGCGTTCAGGACGATAGAATTTTACGACGAAGCGCTGACGCTCCTCGTCCTGGAATTGATAGACGCGGTTTTCGTAGCTGTTTAACGGTGTTAGCCCGGAATCCACCCGAATGCCCTGTTCAAACAGGGCATCCATAATGGTGTCCGGGTGTAATGTCTGGAAAGTAAAAGCCTGGTCGTTCATCCGATCATCCGGAAATTATACGAATGATTCAGGATATCATCTTGTGGCGATTTCGGTGCCGCCGCTTACAAGCTTTTACTCTTTAATTACGCCTCGGGCGCGCAACAGCGCAGTCTTAAAATCTTCCTCATAATCTTTCTGAATACCAGGAATAACAGCATCTTTGGCAGAGTCACGCATTTTAAGATGATAGATCAGGATGTCGTCAGAAAGGTCTGCCAGTTCGCCGTCAAAACCTGACTCTTTCGCCAGTTTCTGTAAAAATTGCATCAGATTCAGCTCTGGCTCTTTTTGCCAGGCGGGCTGGAGGAGTTCAATAACTTCATTCAGACGTTTACATTTCATGGTGGTGCTCCTTTCATTTAGAGTGACACGTTAGCAGGGTCAATCCCACAATAAAAGAGGCGATATTCGTGAATCTTAACCAGGAAATCATTGGGGTCGTTCTGGCTGGCGGTCGGGCGACACGAATGGGTGGGAAAGATAAGGGGTTACAATGTCTGAACGGCAAACCTCTATGGCAATGTGTCGCAGATACACTCGCAGACCAGGTAACAACAATGGTCATCAGTGCGAACAGGCATATCGACACTTACCAGCGCAGCGGGTATGCCGTTTACCCGGATAACCTGAAAGATTATCCGGGACCGCTGGCCGGTATGCTTTCCGTTATGCAACAGTCTCAGGGCGAGTGGTTTATCTTCTGTCCCTGCGATACGCCCTTTATTCCGTCCTGTCTTGTCGAGCGGCTGTTCCGGCTTCGCGGTACAGCACCCGTGGTTTGGGTACACGACGGGGAGCGTGACCATCCTGCTATTGCATTGATGCACCGATCGCTCGCACCTGCCCTGCAGGAGTACCTCACGGCAGGCGAACGCAGAGTGATGGTCTTTATGCGCGAGTCTGGCGGCCATTCCGTTGATTTTAGCGATGTGAAAGCAGCGTTTGTGAACGTGAATACGTGTGAAGAGTTGCAGATGATGCAGGAGAAAAGATGAGACCTGTTCTGGCTATTTCCGCCTGGAGTGGCACCGGGAAAACCACGTTGTTAAAAAAGCTCATTCCTGCGCTGTGTGCCAGAGGTATCCGCCCCGGACTGATTAAGCACACCCACCATAATATGGATGTCGATAAACCGGGCAAAGATAGCTATGAGTTGCGTAAAGCGGGTGCAGCGCAAACGATGGTGGCAAGTTCTCAGCGCTGGGCATTAATGACAGAAACGCCGGATGAACCGCCTCTGGAGCTCGCGTACCTGGTGAGTCGAATGGATCATTCTACGCTGGATCTGGTGCTGGTTGAGGGGTTTAAGCATGAGGCCGTGCCAAAGATCCTGCTGTTCAGAAGCGACGCCGGGCATGATGTCAGCGAATTAACGCTTGATGAGCATGTGATTGCCGTCGCCAGTGATGTTATGTTGCCGCTTGAGGTTCCGGTACTGAATTTAAATGATGTGGATGGGATTGCGGAATTTATTGTGGCGTGGAGTGCGGCCTGACTAGCCGGGTGGCGGCTTTGCCTTACCCGGCCTACAAAATTCATTGGTTCAGAAACGCAAAAAGGCCATCCTTTCGGATGGCCTCTTCACTTGTTTGATGCCTG